>OHNO01000083.1_pt1 | contig 56676 bp, 64 predicted proteins | sample 1569521 | NCBI WGS metagenome assembly OHNO01 (sample SAMEA3879604, study PRJEB24766) | human gut metagenome | biome: human-associated habitat; feature: feces | place: USA | collected 1985/1987
ACCACCAGGGCCACCGTCATGATAATGGACTGGACCAGGTCGGTAAAGCTGGCCGCCAGGAACCCGCCCATGACCGTGTAGATGACGATGACAGCGGCGCTGATGAGCATGGCGGAAACATAGTTGATGCCGAACAGGGAGGCGAACAGCTTTCCGCAGGCGGAGAAGCCGGAGGCCAGATAGGGCACGAAAAAGATCATGATGACCACGGCGGCGATGGCGGAGAGCAGGTTTCGCTCATCCCCCCAGCGCTTGGAGAAGAATTGGGGCACCGTGATGGCGTCGATCTGGTGGGAGTAGCGGCGGATGCGCCGCGCCACGATGAGCCAGTTCAGATAGGTGCCCACAGCCAGTCCGATGGCGGTCCAGGCAGCGTCAGCGATTCCCGTGAGGTAAGCGACGCCGGGCAGTCCCATCAGAAGCCAGCTGCTCATATCGGAGGCTTCGGCGCTCATTGCCGTCACAAGAGGTCCGAGCTTACGCCCTCCAAGATAAAAATCGGTCGTATCATGGTTGTTCTTGGAACAACGGTAGCCGACATAGAGCATGGCGCCAAGATAAACAATAATGGCGATCATAATACAAATGTGTTCTGTTGTCATGTTTGTCACTCATTCCTTTCGCAAAATGTGCAATATATTGTAAAATTGTACCATAATAAGGGGATTTCTTCAAGAAATAAAAGTTTAGTAAAAATTCACATTTATTTTGTATGATATGGTGTATTATAAAAGGATAAAAGCGGAGGGATAAATTATAATGAAGAGAAAAATTACAGCAGCGGCGGCATTTGCATTGTGTGTGGCAATGGGAGTCTGCGCATGCAGTCCGTCTGAAAAGGAAGATACATTTACGGGAAAGGAAAAGGAAGAGCTTGCGTGGCAGCCGAATCTTGACCGGATTTCCCCTGAAGTATATGCAGATATCAGTAATCTTGACCTGAAGCCGGGGACGTATATATCAGTCATCGGAAAGAGAGAGGGAACGGCTTACTGGAGCGAAGTGCAGGCCGGAGTTGAGCAGGCGGCGGAAGACATTAATAAGCATCTGGGATATAAAGGGGAGGACAAGATAAAAGTTCTTTATAACGCTCCGGCAGACAGTGAGAATATTGACGAACAGGTGAATATCCTTGACGAGGAGCTGGCGCGATATCCGGATGTGATCGCTGTTGCAAGCGTAGCGGAAGATGCGTCGGCTGTTCAGTTCGATCTTGCGGCAGAAAACGGAATTGCAGTCGTGGCATTTGATTCGAGGAACAATTATCAGGGAATTCAGTGCACCTGCATGACGGATAATGTGGCGGCGGCAAAAGAAGGGGCTCGGAAAATGAGCGAGGCGATCGAAGAAAAAGGAGAGATTCTGTTGATCGCACAGGATTCTGTTTCGGGAACGGCAAAAGAGCGAACAAAGGCAGTGACAGAAGAAATTACGGCAAATTATCCGAATGTGAAGGTTGTAGAGACGATCTATATGGATCAGTTTGACGATCTTAAGATGCAGGCTGCAGCGGACGAACTCGGGGTGACGAAAGAGCAGCTTGCCGAGTGGACGGTGGAATCGTCCGGTCAGACTCCGGCAGATGAAGGGGAAGAAGCGATGTCGGAAGAGGTGCGCACGAAACTGGAAGATATTCGCGCTGTCGCGGACGGGATGACAGATGCGGATGTGGTTGCCCGTTATATGGAAAAATACCCGAACCTGAAGGGCTGTTTTGCGGTAAATGCCGATGCGGTTTTACTGGCAATGGATGCTTTTGAGACAGCAGAAAATGAAGAAGATATCGTGTTGATGGGATTTGATGCCGGAAAGGAACAGATCGCGGCATTGAAAAACGGAACGATAGATGGTCTTATTGTGCAAAATCCGTTCGGCATGGGATATGCGACAGTTGTGGCGGCGGCGCGGGCTGCGCTTGAGATCGGAAATGAGGCAACCGTCGATACAGGATATGTTTGGGTGGATAAAGAAAATATGGACGACCCGGACGTGAAGGGGATGCTTTACGAATAGTCTTCGTCAGGCGTAAGCGGATGCTTTACAAATAGTTTTCGTCAGGCGTAAGCGAGGAAACTCTGTTTTCCATTAGCGGGTAAAGAGTTACCCGCTCCGACTGAGTGAAAAGATAAATTCAGTGCCGACTCCTTCGGTACTTACTACATTAATATGCTCGTCATGAGCTTGAATAATTTCTTTTACGATGGACAGGCCAAGGCCTGTCCCTTTTTTATCTTTGCCGCGGGAAAGGTCTGATTTGTAAAAACGCTCCCATATTTTAGTCTGCTCTTGCCGCGGGATTCCGATTCCGTGATCTTTTACGGAAATAAATACTTTTTCGTTCTTTTCACTAACCTCTACAGTAATCAAAGAATCGTTTTCGCTGAATTTAATTGCATTATCGATCAAGTTATAGAGGACTTGCTGGATCTTACGTTTGTCTGCCAAAACAAAAACAGCATCAGGCATGAGAAGCAGTTCGATGGAAATATGTTTTTGGGTACAGGCAGATTCAAAAGATGCGGCGGTACTTTTCAGAACTTCCTGTATGTCAAAATCTGACTTGTTAAGAAGAAGTTCTTTTGTATCGAATTCATTTAATGTCAGCAGATCTCGCGTGAGGTCGGTGAGACGCTCTGTTTCAAACAAAATAATATTTAAATATTTTCCGTACAATTCAGGCGGGATCGTTCCGTCGGCCATTGCCTCAACATATCCTTTTATGGACGTGAGAGGAGAACGAAAATCATGAGAGACATTTGCGACAATTTTTTTTTGATAGTCATCCATATCTTTCAGTCTGACTGCCATGTAATTCAGTGAAGCAGAGAGATATCCGAGTTCATCATGAGTGTGTACCGGAATCTCATAGTCAAGATTTCCGATAGCGTATTGTTTTGCCGCTTCGGAAATCTGCCTGAGCGGACGATGGATGAAAAACTGCACGCCGAGGAGAAAGATAAGAGAAAGTGCGAAAATGACTGCTGTGGAGATGTATACCTGAGTCATGATCGGAGCGCATCTCTCTTCGATGGCAGAGACGGGACTGTGGATCAGAAGGTATCCCTTTGTAGAAAAACCTTGTGTCACAGGCGCCATAACGGTGATCATATCTTCGTCAAAATATCCGTGATATGTACCTGTAATATAGCGGTTTCCGCCGATTTCGGCAGGGTTGAAGTCTTTGATCCTATCAGGACATACAGTGTCTTCTAAACTGGAAGAGGTAAGTGTTCTTCCGGTACTGTCTACGAACCAGATAGAAGCGTTGAAGTACAGTCTCATTGCAGACAACTGTGACTGGACGTTATAGATGGAAGAATCGCCGGAGAAGTAAGATGGGAGATAATCATTGGCAACAAAAGTAGCTTCTCTGTAAAGCGTATGAGAAGTGTCTTCGGTAAGCTTATCTGTCACAAGCTGCTCTGTAAGCGTTGCAGTTGAGAATAGACATAAAAATCCAAATATGATATAAAGTGCAATAAATTTAATGTGCAGAGTGCTTCTCATACGCGGTAGTCTCCTGTTTATCTGTTATTTTGTCTCAAATTTATAGCCGATGCCCCATACGGTTCCTAATTTCCAATGAGGATGATCTTTAAGTTTTTCCCGGAGACGTTTGATATGGACGTCGACAGTGCGGGTGTCACCGAGATATTCATAACCCCATATACGGTCAAGGAGCTGCTCCCTTGTAAATACCTGATTCGGAGATGAGGCGAGACAGTATAAAAGCTCCAGTTCTTTTGGCGGCATTTCAACAGTGTTTCCGTCACAGAGAACAGAATAATTTGTCAGGTTGATGGTCAGTCCTTCATACTCGACACACTTTGGCTTTTCCGCCTGGGACGGTTCGTTTTTTATCGGATGATAACGGCGAAGAACGGCGCGCACACGCGCAATCATTTCTTTTGAATCAAAAGGCTTTAAGATATAATCGTCCGCACCGAGTTCCAGACCGAGTACTTTGTCGAATATTTCCCCTTTCGCCGAAAGCATAATAATCGGCACGCCTGATTTTGCCCTGATCTCCCGGCATACTTGATAGCCGTCGATGCCCGGAAGCATAAGGTCAAGAAGAATCAGATTCGGTTCGTATGTTTCAAATGTGCTCAAGGCGTCTTCTCCGTTAAATACTATTTTTGTGTCAAAACACTCTTTTGTAAGATAGAGAGAGATAAGTTCTGCGATATTTTCATCATCGTCAACGATTAGTATTCTTTGTTTTCCGATCATATTTTTCCTCCGTTTTATGGGTGAACCCGTTATCCGAGCTCAACGATTGTGACTCCGGCATCGCCTTCTCCGAACTCGGCAAGGCGGTATGATTTTACATGTTTTTGTCTTCTGAGATATTCGTGGATTCCTTTTCTTAAAGCTCCGGTTCCTTTTCCGTGAACTACGCGTACGCTGTTTAGATGCGAGAGCAGGGCGTCATCTAAATATTTATCCAGTTCGGCGACCGCTTCGTCTACTGTTTTTCCGAGCAGATTGATCTCAGGACTTACAGAAAGTGACTTGCTCATCTTGATCTTGCTTTTTGCCGTACGGTTCATCCGCTTCGGTGCGTAAGGCGATACTTCTTCGATAATTTCCAAATCGGAAATATTGACTTGTGACCGAAGGATTCCCATCTGAACTGTGACGTTGCCTCTTGCATCGGGGAGAGAGCCGATGGTGCCGGTCAGATTCATACTTAATACTTTTACAGATTCTCCGAGTTTGAAATCAGACGGTTTGTAAGTCTTTTTCGGTTTGTTTGTTTTCAGTGAAGCAGAAGCGGAAGTATCTTTGATCTTTTTGCGCAGACGCTCCCGTTCTTTTTCCATTTCAGCGGCGGAGATATTCTCCTTTCCGAATTTGTGAAAATTGCGGATCGTCTCGTCGGCAACTTCTTTCGCTTCTCTTAGTATTGCATTTGCTTTTTCATTTGCTTCACGGATGATGCGGTCACGTTGTTCTTCGAGCTTTTCCTGTTTTTGCACAGCCTGCCGTTTTAAAGTTTCGGCCTCTTTTTTATAAGCGGCAATTTCAGCCTGTTCTTTTTCGATCGTGCGTCTGCTTGCCTCAAGATCGCTTAGGAGATCTTCAAAAGAGACGTCTTGTTCACTCAGACGTTTTTTTGCATCGTCGATAATATAGCCGGGAAGTCCGAGCTTTCCGGAAATCGCAAAAGCATTACTTTTACCCGGAATACCGATGAGAAGCCGGTAAGTCGGCCGGAGACTTTCCACATCGAATTCACAGCAGGCATTTTCAACGCCCGGGGTAGAAAGGGCATAGATTTTCAGCTCGCTGTAATGGGTTGTTGCCATAGTGCGTATGTTTCGCTTATGGAGATGCGATAAAATAGCAATGGCAAGGGCCGCTCCTTCTGTCGGGTCGGTTCCTGCGCCTAATTCGTCGAAAAGAACGAGAGAACGATCGTCGACCTTTTTCAAAAAGGAAACAATATTTGTCATATGTGAAGAAAATGTACTCAGACTTTGTTCTATGCTCTGCTCATCTCCGATATCGGCGTAAACCTGTCGGAATACGGCGATTTCCGAACGGTCGCCTGCCGGAATATGAAGTCCGGCCTGCCCCATGAGGGTGAGAAGTCCGACCGTTTTTAAAGAGACGGTCTTTCCGCCTGTATTAGGTCCGGTGATGATGAGGAGAGAAAATTCATCGCCGAGAGATACGGTGATCGGGACAACTTTCTTCTGGTCGAGAAGAGGGTGGCGTCCTTCCCGGATACGGATACGTCCTTCTTCATTTAGAATCGGACGACTTGCGCGCATAGTAAGAGCAAGAGCGCCTCTTGCAAAAATGAAATCCAGATCGGTGAGAGATCGGTAGTCTGTTCGGATCTCTTCGATATATTGTGCGGCCTCTTCGCTTAAAGAAGCAAGAATCTTTCGGATCTCATCCTGTTCTTGTACATATAATTCTTTTAAGTCATTGTTCAGTTTTACAATAGCCATAGGTTCAATAAATAATGTAGAACCAGATGCGGACTGGTCATGGATCAGCCCTTGTACCTGACTGCGGTATTCGGCTTTGACAGGGATACAATAGCGGTCGCCGCGCATTGTGATCAGAGCATCCTGCAGGTACGTTCTTAAAGAACCGTTTACAAGACCTGAAAGTGTTGTGTGAACACGGTCGTTGAGATTATTTATGCTCCTTCGGATATGCTTTAGCGCACTGCTTGCGTCATCACTGATTTCATCTTCGGAAATGATGCATCTTTCAATTTCATTTGAAAGAGGTGTGAGCGGCTCAAGTCCGTCAAAATAAATATCAAGACAGTCGGCAAGATCTTCCTGCGTGTCATGCCGTCCGTATGACTTGGCCCGCGCAGTGTTTGAAAGAAGACGGCAGATGCGGAGAAGTTCCGCTGTATTTAGAGCGCCTCCGATCTCAAGTCGTTTGAGAGATTCTTCCACAGGAGCTGCGTCGCCGAAAGAAATCCGCCCCTTTTTAATGATCCTTGTAAAAGCGGCGGCGGTCTGTTCCTGAAGCAAATCGATCTTCGTAAGATCCGTTACCGGTTTCAGCCGTCGGCAAAGTTGTTTTCCGCGGAAAGAACTTGCCTCATTTTCCAACATGGAAATAATTTTATCAAATTCAAGTTTTATTAATGTTTTGTTATTCATAAATCTTCACCTGTCTGTAATGTTTGTATCCTCATTCTACTCTATTATCCGTATAAAGAAAAGGACTTTCAGGAAGTAAGAAAAACCTTTTCATAGAGGATTGAATCAGGTATACTAGAATTTGGAGGAAAATAAGTCCATGCCGAGTGATAAAGAACAAAAAAAATCGCCCGAAGAAGAGGCGGAAGAGAAGAAATATTCTTTTTTACAAGAAAAGATAAAAGGGAAACAGGGCAGCAGGGAAACGCTTATAAAACAATTTATCCGAATTGCGATCTATGGTCTGATATTGGGGATGTTTGCCTGCTTAGGTTTTTTTGCGCTTAAACCGTGGATGCAGCAATGGTTTGCGGGAAATGCAAAGACTGTGATGATCCCCGAAGATGAACAGGCAGCGGAAGATTCTGAGAAAAATCAAGAGGGAAAAGAAGATCCTGCGCTCGATGCGGAAAGTTATGAAGAGATGACCGCCGGGTTGAATGAACGTGTAAAAGAGGCGAGAAAAAGTATTGTTTCTGTATCTTCTGTATCTGAAAAGGCAGACTGGGACGGAGAGATGACAGGAATTTTGCAGAGTGTTACAGGTGTTATCGCCGGAGATAACGGTCGGGAATTTTTGATTATCGCCGACAGTTCGATCTGCACAGGCGCTTCTGCATGGAGAGTGACAATTTCCGATGGAAAAAGCTTCGATGCAGCGCTGAAAAAGGTCGATAATAACAGAAAGATAGCAGTGTTCGGCATCGGGAAACATGTCGTAGATGAGGATGACAGCGGATTGATCAAAGTATCCGTTTTAGGTAATTCAAAGAAAGTGGCGCAGGGAGATGCAGTGATCGCTCTCGGAAATATATTTGGATATGCAGACGGAATGTCTTACGGCGTTGTCAGCGCATCGAATTATAAGGCGACATTTTTCGACGGAGAATGCGCAGTGATCGCGACAGACATTCCGGCAGAGGAACAAGGAACAGGCATGTTGTTTAACATGGATGGCGAAGTGGTAGGGATGATTTCTTCATCCGTATGGAACGACACAGGAAAAAATGTTGTGAATGCATATGGAATTTCAGATTTGAAGCCGATTATAGAATTGCTCATCAATGGGAAAAGCGTTCCATATATCGGAATTTACGGAACAACGGTGACGGAGCAGCTTGCAGAAGAACATAAAATGCCGTCAGGTATTTATGTGGCAGATGTTGATCCGGATTCACCGGCGATGGCGGCGGGAATACAAATCGGAGATATTATATGTGAAGCATCGGGAGAAGAGATAAAGGATATTGCCGCATACCAAAACATTGTGATAGGCTCGTCTGTAGGAGAAACGATGGAGTTTGTCGGAAAACGGCTCGGTTCAGACGGATATGTCAATATAAAATTTTCTGTCGTGACCACAGAAAAAGAAGAAGTTAAATAAAGAAGCGGGAATGAGAAAATAAGAAAAGAAGAAGTTTGGTAAGAAGCAGGAATGAGAAAATAGGAAAAGAAGAAGTTCAGTAAAAAGCGGGAATGAGAAAATAAGAAAAGAAGAAGTTCAGTAAGAAGCAGGAATGAGAAAATAAGAAAAGAAGAAGTTCAGTAAAAAAGCAGGAATGAAAAAATAAGAAAACAGATTAAAAGAAATAGAACATAGAGAAATAAAGAAAAAATAGAAAGAGGAATAGCGAGACATGAGATATATCAGTGGGTTACATGAAGGAGAAACAATCAGAAATATTTATCTGTGTAAGGGAAAACGTTCGGCTGAAACAAGAAACGGAAAACCATATGACAACGTGCTTTTGCAGGATAAGACAGGAACGCTTGACGGAAAAGTATGGGACCCGAATTCGCAGGGGATTGCGGACTATGATGAAAAAGATTTTATAGAAGTATATGGAGAAGTGATCAATTATAACGGAAATCTGCAGATTAATATAAAACAGATCCGCAAAGCCGGTGAAGAGGAATACAACCCGGCAGATTACATGCCTACCACAGAGAAAAGCGTTGACGGGATGTATGAACAGCTGACAGAGTTTATCCGTCACATTTCCAATCCGTATCTGAAAAGTCTGTTAGAATATTTCTTTGTGAACGATCAGGAATTTATTAAAAAATTCCGGTCACATTCTGCAGCGAAAACGGTACACCACGGATTTTCGGGAGGACTGCTGGAACATACGTTGAGCGTACTTCGGATGTGCGAATATTTTGCCGGATCATATGGAATTTTAAACAAAGATCTTCTGTTGACAGCGGCAATGTGCCATGACATCGGAAAAACAAGGGAACTTTCGTCATTTCCGGACAATGATTATACAGATGAAGGACAGTTGATAGGGCATATTGTGATCGGAGTGGAAATGCTCGACGAGGCAATCAGGACAATACCGGATTTTCCGGTTCGCCTTGCAAATGAATTGAAACACTGTATTATCGCCCACCACGGAGAGTTGGAATACGGTTCTCCGAAAAAACCGGCGCTTGCGGAGGCGGTAGCGTTGAATCTTGCGGATAATGCAGATGCAAAAATGCAGACTTTGACGGAAATATTTAAAGGGAAAACAGGTACAGACTGGTTAGGATTTAACCGATTGTTCGATTCTAATTTGCGCAGAACGTCAGGAGCGTAAACAGAAAAAGCCGATTGTAGGCGGCGGATAGATCGTAACTATACGGTGTTTCCGGTGGGGAAATATGTGCGCAGATGCGGATGTGCAAAAAATGCAGGAAAACAGAAAGAAAAGGGAAGATATGTGTATGCAGAAAAATGATACTGTAGTTGTTGAAATCACGGATATCGGTGTCAACGGAGAAGGAATCGGAAAGATAGACGGATATACGCTGTTCATAAAAGACGCTGTAATAGGAGATGTTGCAGAAGTTAAAGTGATCAAGGCTAAGAAAAATTACGGATATGCCCGATTGATAAACGTGCTTGAACCGTCAAACAGCCGGGTTGAACCTAAGTGTCCTTTCGCAAGAAAATGCGGGGGTTGTCAGATTCAGGAAATGTCCTATGAAAAGCAGCTTGAGTTTAAAGAAAGAAAAGTCAGGGGAAATCTTGAACGGATCGGCGGTTTTTCATCTGAACTTTTGGAATGTACAAAAGAGCCGATCATTGGGATGGAAACTCCGTTTTATTATAGAAATAAGGCGCAGTTTCCGTTTGGAACAGACAAAGAAGGAAATCCCGTAACAGGATTTTACGCAGGCCGTACACATGACATTATAGCAAATACAAACTGCATTCTCGGTGCAGCGGTAAATGAACATATTTTAGAGAGCATTCTTGATTTTATGAAAAAATATAAGATCCGTTCCTATGATGAAAAAACAGGAACGGGTCTGTTTCGTCATGTGCTGCTTCGTTATGGATTTACGACAAAAGAAATCATGGTGTGTTTTGTTGTGAATAAAGATAAAGCGGATAAAAGCGGAGAATGGTTTCCGCATCAGAAAGAGTTGGTGGAAGAGCTTGCTAAAATTGACGGAATGACGAGTATAACGGCAAGTCCCAACACAAAGCGAACAAACGTAATTATGGGAGATACGTTTGAGGTGCTTTGGGGGCAAGGATATATTACAGACTATATCGGCTCAGTGAAATATCAGATTTCTCCTTTGTCGTTTTATCAAGTAAACCCGGTACAGACGGAAAAATTATACTCTCAGGCGCTTGAATATGCAGGCTTAAAAGGAGATGAAACGGTTTGGGATTTGTACTGCGGTATCGGAACAATTTCTTTGTTTCTTGCGCAGAAGGCAAAACAGGTTTACGGCGTGGAAATCGTGCCCCCTGCGATTGATGATGCAAGAGAAAACGCACTGTTAAACGGAATAGAAAACGCACAGTTTTTTGTGGGAAAATCTGAAGAAATCCTTCCGAAATACTATAAAGATTATGAAGAACAGCACGGAGGAGAAAAGGCACACGCGGATGTGATCGTCGTAGATCCGCCTCGGAAAGGGTGCGACGCTGAATTGTTGGAAACGATTCTTAAGATGCAGCCGGAGAGGATTGTTTATGTAAGCTGCGATTCCGCAACATTGGCAAGAGATCTGAAAATATTGTGCGAAGGGGCACAGGAAGACGAAAAAACAGCAGGGTATCAGATTGAGAAATGGAGAGCGGTTGATCAATTTCCGATGACGACACACGTAGAGACGGTGATTCTGATGACGTATTGTGGTAACAAGAAGAAATAGCACTATTCAACCACAATATGTTGTGGTTTGTGGAGAAAAAAAGAGCAAAAAATGGGGCAGAAAACGAGGGTTTTTGCCCCTTATTTTTTGCCCTTTTTACAGATGACATCGGGTTTTGGACAGATGAAAAAAGAAAAATTGGATGACAAGCAGATGAAAAAACTGCCTGTCCCATTTTTTATATATGCTCGTTTTTATGAGCAAAACAGAAGAATGACCGGGATAATTCGTTTTCTTTGTGACGAATAAAACCGGTCTCTTTTTTTGTTTATATTCGAAAATCGTACACGAAGAAAGGAGTTAGTATGAAAACAATCACAACAGAAGAGCTGAGAAATATGAATCACCAAGAGGGATTAATACTTCAAGGGTGTGGTGGGGATCTTCAGGAATGGGTAGATGGAATCAATGGAATTCTCCAAGAACAGGATATTCTTTTAGACGGTAAGCCACTGGAGGATGTGGCAGTTTTTCAGCATGAAGGACTTACAAATCTGCTGTTTAGCTTTGGTGAACACAAACTGGATATTGGAAAACTGGCTATCTGGAGAATTCAAAGTCATGAGCAGTTTGGAGGGACCTGGCTTTCCGATTATGTGGAGAACAGACTGGGTGGTTTTGCAGTAAAACAGCAGGTAAAACCAGATTGTCACCTCGTTGGTGAAAATGGAAATATCTTTCATCTGATAGGGATCGCATCCCGAACTCTAAAAGAGAATGGGATGTGTGAACAGGCAGAAAAAATGCGGCAAAAAATCACAGATGGAGACTGCCACAGCTATGAGGAAGCTCTGATGATTATTGCCGATTATGTGAATATCACGTCTGCGGAACCAGAAGAAGGGATGAAGATGGATTTTTCTTAAAGCAAAAGAAATAGCCTGATTGGTGCATTTGTTCGATTGGATACTTGTGCTGATTGGTCTTTTTTTATTGCTCATTTTCGATAAGCAGAAGGGATGGTAGAGAATTATGCAAACAAGACAACAGGGGCAGACTTCCGATTTTCCATACGGATGGAATAAGGGTGATACTTGCGTAATGATCACCAATAAAGTTAAGAGAAGCACTTGCGAATATACCGTGGAGAATTATGACGGGAGGTATTTTGGTGTCCGCAGTCACACTGGTCTTTTTTATCGTGCCTCCCCACAAAGATTATTTCATACACGGGAAGAAGCAATTGCGACCTTAGAGGAAGTGGAAACACCGACACAGGAAAGAAGTGGAATGACATGTCAGTAGAAATTTTAAAAGTAAGGAGTGAGAATATATGACCGCAAGATTTATGAGTGATACCCAGTATGCTGGAACGGAACAGGAAATGCAACGAATCCCCGGTTTTCAGTCAAGAGGAACCGGACTGACAGTGAGCCATTTCCAATATAGTGTAAAGGACTGTGATTGCCGTTTATGTGCCTATAAAGGCAGAAAAAGAAAATGTAAAAAAGCAGATGGCTGTATCTGCCTACGTGAACGGCTTGTGGCAGGCTGTGTGCCATTTGAAGAACTGCTGGAGAGGTTGACTGCAGAGGTAGCAGTCAGTCCGTTTGTGAGCCGTGTAGCCCATCTATCAGTGCAGCCCCATCCCTGCTTTTTCCTTGCCGGTCACAGAGAACGGTTTGAGCCTTTATGGAAATGCCATATTCGAACAGCAGACGAAGATGCCATGTGTGCTGCGTTATATCTTTTATCTGCAGATCAATTCTTGTGGGGAAAATCGGTATCTGCAATAGAGCCAGATATCGTTCATTTTCAAAAGATCCATATTCATGGTGTGGATTTAAACGGGTATGTGCTGTTTCATGCCGCAAAGGATCTATACCAGGGAACCAAGCACATCAGCCTGTCCGAATTGGTTGATCCGGAATTAGTAGGAGATATGACGTTTGAACTGATTATTACAGCATTTTTGATTCGGCGCTATGGATGCGGCGTATTGAATGCGGAAAGGAGTAAGCGATGCTGAATGTATATTTAAGAAATCCTCAAACAGATGCAGGGGCGTGGCTTAATTTTCCTGCAAACTATCAGACAGTTCAGCAACTTTTCTCTGTACTTGGCAATACTCCGCTGGAGATTGTGGCCGCAGAAACTTCGGTAGACGATCTTCACGCACACTTAAAAGGGAAGTTTTTTGATACAGAAAAAAGCCGTTATGAATTGGATTTTTTGAACTGTAGGATAGAGAGATTCACGAATGTGGAGAAAGATATCTTTACAGCAGCCTTAAATATTGAAAAGCCGCTGTCAATTATGGAGATTGTAAACTTATCCTGTAATCTGGATAAGTTTCGACTTTGGGAGGGAGTACAGGATGCGAAGCAGTTAGGGAAAGCGGTGATTCAAAGAGAGCAGGAATTGTCCAAAGCATTTGCCATGCTGTTGGATGAAGAACAGATTGGGCAGGCGTATCAGGACAGCCATGCTGGATGGTTCAGTGAATCCGGATATGTCATGCGCACGGGAGAGGCATTGCAGATTATCTATGAGGGAAACTCTCTTCCTGAACCAGATTACGATCAGGATGCTATTTTTCAATTGAGTTTATATACTTCTGCCTATGCAGATACCCATCCCAATGCATACGCCCTGTCCTTACCAGCCTCGGAAGAAAAATTAGAATTGGCAAGAGAAAATCTGCAGGTAAACGATTTGAATGCAGCCAGCATCATAAGTATTCACAGCCCTAAAACTTCGCTGGAAAATTTTCTGCCTGTTGGTTATCAGATTGAAGATTTGAATGCTTTTTCTTATCAGATTCAAAAGATGAAGGTTGCAAACTCAGAATTTACATTGGAAAAGTTAAAAGCTGCATTGTGTGCAGAGATGCCTACTACAATAAAATCTGTTATGGAAATTGCAGAGAATCTGGAACAATATGAAATCCTACCGGAAGATATTCAGACTGCCAAAGACTATGCTAGTTTTTTGATGGAGAAGGAAAACATCTATATCGATCCCATGCTGGAGGATTATACAGATTTAGATGGTTTTGGAGAAGAACGAATGAGTCAAGATGGGGCAACGCAAACCATATACGGTTTTGTGATTCGACAAGATCGTCCGATTTGCCAACTTCCAGAATATATGGAGCAAATCCGGCTGTTCAGTCCCCTGACTGCTGAGATGTACTTTAAGAATGACTGGGGAGATGTTAGTAACGAGTCCGAAGAAGTCAGTCCGGCAGAACTATGTTGCTATGAAGATCAGGTTCAGGAGCAAATTCTAAAAGAGCATATCGAAAGTGAAGGAGACCGCGGTCTGGCAGTTTATTTAGATAATCAACTACTTGCAAGGAAAATTTGCTGCATGAATCCAACGGTAGAAAGCTGGCATGGTGAATTATGGGGTGTCCTGGAAGTACAGAGCTATGGTGACCTTTCTGAAAAAGAGTTGGAAGCAGTCAAAGAGTACTGGTGTGGTCAGGAAAGTGATGGTTGGGGCGAGGGCTTTGAACAGCGTCCAATCCAAACTTCGGAGGGAGAGTTGTATGTCAGCTTTTGGAATTCGGGAAATGATTTTTTCATTGCTACGGAAGAACAGCTAAAAGGTCTGGAGCAAAAGAATGCTATGCAATTGGGAGGAATGTAGATGAGAGAACTAGAAGTGTATATTGCAAATAAAAGTTTGGTGAAAAACAGGCATTATGGAATCACCACCCTTTCTTTGCCGGCAACAAGTGCCGCTGTTGTAGATGCTTTATATCGGGCCCAAGTTAAAGAAGATTCGGAATATACGATAGACTGCTGTAGCAAATGGCCGGAGTTTTTAGAGCAGATTATAAACAGTACAGATAAGCTGTCCCTTGAAGAAGTGAATCTGTTGGCATATCAAATCGGTTGGATGGATGAATTCCAGATCGAAACTTTAGCAGGTGCGGTTCAACTACGCCAGGAAGAAAATATAGATGAGCCTGTCACGATGAAAGAGCTTATTAATTTGTCACATAATCTGGACTGCTATGAATACCGTCCTGGTGTTGTGGATGATCAGATATTGGGAAATATCGTTCTGGAAAATGATCTGTTAGATACAATCAGCGGATTGCCAGAGGATGTATTGGACTTATTAGACGTAGAAAGAGTCGGGCAGGAAATGCGACGTTCTGAAATGGGAACTTTTACAGAAACCGGATATATATTCCCAAACCATATGCAGCATCAGGAATTGTATGATGGAATTCATTTGCCGGATATTCCGGATATGCCCAAAGGAATAATATCTGTTTTGCTAATCAGCATCGACAGACTGGACGAAACCGGAGTATGGCTGGAACTGCCTGCAACAGAACAGGAAATGCAGGATGTGCTGAAACAACTGAACGAACGCTCCTTTGATAACTGCCTGATAAAAGGAAGTATTAGTGTTGATTTTCCCTATCCTCTCGCTGGTGATGAGGACATAGAAAAACTCAATACTCTGGCACAAAAAATACAGGCGTTTTCGGATCAAAGGACTCTGGCAAAATTTAAGGCCGCATTGGAACTGGAAATCCGCAATGAAATTGACTTTGCATTGGATGTTGCAGAAAATCTGGACTGTTATGATTTTGATCCCAAGATGTACTCCCCTGCAGTATATGCCGAATCTATTTTCAGAGAAGCTGGAATCGATCCAGACGATCCGGCTTTTGCTATGTTCGATTTTATGGGATACGGCGAACGGCAGATGCAGCAAGCCGGGCATATCCAAACCGCATACGGTATGATCTTACGTAACGAGAATCCATTCGTATCAAAGTACAGCCAGGCAGAATCTATGCAGATGGGAGGAATGTAAGTGAAAGGATTGAATGCCAAAACAGAGCAATATGAACTAGCGGAGATTGACAATAAAGTTGTATTGTTTACCAATATGAGACTTGACCGGGATACAGTGCCAGAAGGGCTTTTTTGCTATGATGTCAGAGATTCGGATAAGCTTGATGGCAGTATGGCGGAGGTCAGGCCATTTGTGTTGGTAAATCACTGGGGAACGATACTGAGTAAAGAACCGTTTCCAATGAATGAGTCCGGAAGCTATTATCCGGAGGAATGGGGATACCTTGGAGAGAGTATGAGCCTTTCAGAATTCCAACAAGAAATAACCGGGCAGTTGACCACGCGTATGGAGCTGCGGTCACTAGCCGATGGAATGACCATGCAGCCATAAACACACTGCCGCCGGAAGGAGGTGATGCGGCATGAACAGTTTTATTTCATGGGTAGGCGGAAAGAAAGCCCTGAGAAAGCTAATCTATACGATGTTCCCTGTTAGGTTTGATCGGTATATCGAAGTGTTTGGCGGTGGAGGTTGGGTATTGTTTGGAAAACCACCGAATCTTAAGCGGAAGCTGGAGGTTTATAATGACTACAATTCCAACTTGGCAAATCTGTTCTACTGTGTCAAAAACAGGACATGTGCCTTTTTGCTGGAACTGGGTTTTTTACCAGTCAACAGCCGGGATGAGTTTTCCATAATCCGAACATTTTTGGAGAAGCAGGAGCCGGACACCACATTTCTACATGAAGAACTGGCCCTTGCAGAGCAAAATCTCTCTCCTCCAGATTATGAAGAAATCCGTGCAATCTTATTGGAAAACGCACAGATGACAGATGTAAAACGGGCGGTGGCTTTTTTCAAACTGATCCGGTACAGCTATGGTAGCGGCTGTACATCTTTTGGATGCCAGCCATTCGATGTCCGAAAATGTTTTGATGCGATATGGCAAGCATCTCGCAGGCTTTCAGAAACAGTAATCGAAAATAAGGATTTTGAGGCGCTGATACGGCAATATGACCGTGACAGTGCCTTTTTTTATTGCGATCCGCCTTACTATGAAACAGAAGGTCACTATGAAGTGGTGTTCCGAAAAGAGGATCATATGAGACTTCGGGATACACTGAAAGCCTGCCGAGGGAAATGGATGGTAAGTTATAACGACTGTGATTTTATCCGGGATTTATATGACGGATATTATATCACTGCTGTTAGCCGCCTGAACAATCTCGCCCAAAGATATGAAGGCGGCTGTGAGTTTTTGGAAGTAGTTATTACCAATTATGATCCTAAAGAAATGGAACGGTCACAGCCAAGACAGATGCATTTGTTCGGACTTTGTGAAGATTACGATGATGAGGACTGCTATGAAATTGTAGGGGTATCGTCCCCAGAAAGAGAGGTACTATGAGACATAAAAAACAGAAAGGAAAAGGAATCAAACGTCAGCCCGTCCTGTCTATTCCCAATACTCTGCTTCAAGTGGCAGAAATTTCACCGGATACAGATCTGGTGATTGAAACGATCCCAGGTGTAATCCTGATTGGAGAAGAAGCTCCTCTGAACACAGTACAGCAGCCGTTTATCGATTTGTTTTCCGCAATGGGACTGACTCCAAAGGAAGTGGCAGATGTAATGGAAAAAGGGGGATTCACATATGAGTAAACCAATTTATAAGCTGGTTGACAGCAAAGGGAGAGTACTGATTCCAAAGGTGCTACGGGAAACGGTCCGAATGGAATATGGAGATATTGTGCGCATTGGTCTGAATAACGGCAAGATAACCTTGACCAAGGTGGACATTGTGGAGGTTGGAGATCAGTCACCGGAAGCAGTGGAAGCCTATGTGCGTGCAGCGGTAAAAGCGATGTCGGACAGCAAACGCCTGGAACTACTTGGGGAACTGAGCAGTTTGATCCAGAAAAGGGAGGGATAAATGATGCGTGTCTATATGCAGGAGGATTGCGTACAACAGAACCTACCGGAATACATGACAAATTGTGTGATTGTGCTGCCTGAAAATGAAATGGGGCAGCTTTTCTTTTGCATGGGAGACAACGGCGATGCCCTACAAATTGTTTCTCTCAAAAATGGTGAAATCACATGGTGTAGAAAGCAGGATGTGGTCGGACTTCTCAGACCTGAACTTCTGCCGGATAATGCCAAGCTTCAACTCTCACAGATTCGTCCAGTAGGTGCAGCAGATCTTTCAGAGCATACACCACAGTATTCCGGCTACAGTTTTCTTTCGGATGGAAGGTATGCCGCTGGTGTCTGGTTGTGCAGTCCAGAGGAAGTACGGGATTATGTGCAGATGCAGAAGGATTATCAGCATCGTGTGCTGATCTGCGACAGGGATGATTTTGCTGTGATGGAGATTGTGGAAGGAAAGCTGGTATTTCCAAGCCAACAGGATCTGCAAGCATTTCTACAACAATCAGAGGGAGGAATTCAAATGGGATAAAGGCAGGTGATGAAAAAATGAAGCCTATTCAGATCCAAAATGGAGTCATTGTCTATTATGGAAACCGTGTCGGAATGGTACGCGACGGACAGGCTGTCATCGATCCTATGTTTGAACGGGAAGAATTGAAAGATTTTTTAAACCATCAGCGGGATATCCAGGAAATTAAATGGCAGAATGGTATGTTTGACCGACTGGTGAATCATACAGAACCATCCCCTGATCAGCCGGCGCTGAAAAATGTACGTGTCTGGCAGTTAAAGCCAGATGTGGATATTCGTATGAAGTTTATCAGTTATGAGGAAATGTGCAGGCAGTTTGGTCTTCCCAACGCAGAGCATTATCAGATGGTGTATGACGGAGCTGTGGAAACCAACGATCTGGAAGCACTCTATATGAAATTTAATACAGAGTGGCCGGAAGGCTATACTGGACACTCGCTTTCTATAAGTGATGTTCTGGAGTTGTATGACAGAGAAACCAGTTCGTTTCACTATGTGGATCGGATTGGTTTTCAGCAAGTGGATTTTACCTCTATGGAGCAGACCATGAAAGCATCCTATACCATGCAGTTTTAGAGTAGACAGTTCGCTGTCTGCTTTTTTACTGAATAGAGACACAGAAAGGAACTAGACAATGAAAAAACAACAAAATAAAAGGAGGAACTACTATGCCCCAACTCGATATCCGAATCACTTCCATGTATCCGCCTGGAACCCAAGGCGGAACCAGAGCTTACGCATCCGCTACCATAGACGGGTGCTTTGCCGTCCGGGGAATCAAAATTGTCGAGGGCGGTAAAGATGGTCTGTTCGTATCCATGCCAAGCCGTAAAACACAGGATGGTTACAAGGAGGTCTGCTTCCCTGTAACGGCAGAATTTCGGAACCAACTGCATGGCGCTGTTATGGATGCCTACCATCAGGCATTAGAACTGGCACAGGCTCCGCCGCAGGCAACTCCTGTACAAGCAACGGAAACACCTCAGAATGGTCAACAGATGACCGGAATGTAATCAGAACCAACTTATAATTATAAAAATGGAGGAAACCGATATGAAGATGATGAAAAACCAGATGCTCAAGATTCGTACCATCATGACGATCAAAATGCTGGAAGCCAAAACAAAATTGAGAGAGACTTCCGGAGAGGGATATGTAGATACTGCCATCAAAATCCTGATTGCGGTGGTGCTGGGCGCGTTGCTGTTGGCCGGTCTCTATGCCCTGTTTCATGATACGGTGCTTCCCACATTGGTTAATCGTGTAAAAGATATGTTTAATTACAAAGGTTAATTCAGTGATTTTGGCGAGTGATATCAGTGCTTTTGGACAAATTCTGCTGCTCATACAGGCTGTGTTGTTTCTGATGTTTTTGACAGCCGTATCGGTATGGGATATATCAAAAAGGAAGATCCCAGATAGTCTGCAGGTTGGGATTGCGGCATTGTCTTTGCTGCAATTCCAACCACAACATCTCTTGGGAATTCTGTCGGCATTTCCCTATCTGGTGGTAGCCCTGGGATGTCAGAAAGAGAGAGGCATCGGTGGAGGTGATGTGAAACTGGCTGGAGCTTTGGGATTGGTACTGGGGCTTTTCGATGGTTTTGCCGCTTCTATGGTTGGTCTCTCAGGATTTGTTTTTTTTGGCATGGTACTTCAAGTGTATCGAAGATGCCGAAAGAATGAAAAACAGGCTCCGCTGCCATTAGGTCCTTTTCTGGCAATAGGAGCTGCTATCATATATTTCATAAAAGTCGGAGGAATGATTCTATGAAAAAGAAAATCGTGATTGCTGTATGTGCGATTGTACCGGTTGCTGCAACAGTAGCAGCTTTTTTGCTTCACAACCGAAAAAGATATATTTCTCAGTAACTCATTCGGTGGGTCTCTGCAAAGAGACCCACCTTTTTTAGAAACTAAAGGAGGAAAATGCTATGAATCTTTTGAAAAACCGGACAGTGATCGGCGTCATCTGCATTATACTTTCGCTGATTATCTGTTTTGCAGTAACCCCGCTTTTTAATCAAAGTATCAGCAAGAAAACGGAGATCGTGCGTGTGGTAAAACCAGTTAAAAACGGGGAAGAAATCCAGCCCGATATGGTGAAACAGATAGAGGTTGGCGGATACAACCTGCCGGAAAATGTAGTGCACAATTTTGACACTGCTGTAGGCAAGTTTGCGACAGCAGATCTAGATCCAGGCGATTATATTCTTTCATCCAAACTTGCAGAGGAACCGGCGGCAGAGAACGCCTACCTTTATCACTTAACTGGAGAAAAACAGGCAATCTCTGTATCTGTGAAAAATTTTGCAAATGGGCTGTCTGGAAAATTGCAAAGCGGCGACATTGTTTCAGTGATCGCACCGGATTACAAAAAACAAGGTTCTACCGTGATTCCTGCAGAACTGCAGTATGTAGAGGTAATCGCAGTAACAGCAAACAGTGGATCAGATGCCAATACAGGAGCGCAGACAGAAGAAAGTGAAGAACGGGAACTACCGGATACGGTGACACTTTTGGTCACACCGGAACAATCCAAAATCCTTGCAGAGCTGGAGGCAGATGGAAAACTCCATTTGTCTTTGGTATACCGCGGAGAACAGAAAAACGCAGCCGTATTTATTGAAGCACAGGAAACTGTATTGGCAGAATTGTATCCACCAGCTGAAGAAGAAAGCTCCTCTGATCAGACAGAAAAAGAAAGCAAAGAAAGTGAGGTCAAAGAATCGGAGACCACTCCTGCAGAAAGCGAGGTGGAGTAAGCCTTGAATTTTTTGAAGAACAGTATCTTCTCCCGCATATCCGGCGAAGAATCGCCAGAACAAGCATCGGAGAATGAAAATCAGATGCTGGCAGTTTGGGGTAGCCCCGGTTCCGGCAAAACCACAGTTGCTGTAAAATTGGCTGCCCGTCTTGCCATGCAGAAACGGGATGTCGCCTTATTGCTGTGTGATATGAACACGCCAATGCTCCCCTGCATTTGCCCGCCAGGAGAATTGGAGGAAGAACATTCTTTAGGCAGTATCCTCGCAGCTACTCATGTATCCGAATCATTGGTACGACATAATTGCATCACACATAAACGTTTTCGCCACTTGACGCTTTTGGGAATGCGAAAGGGAGAAAATGAATACACCTATCCACCTTATGAACGGACACAGGCCGAAGAACTTTTGCAGTGTCTGCGGGGAATTGCCCCTTATATCATCATTGACTGCGGCAGTTATATTGCCAACGATATTCTGTCCGCCATTGCACTGATGGAATCGGATGCGGTACTTCGTCTGGTGAACTGTGACTTAAAATCCATCAGTTATCTGTCTAGTCAGCTTCCCCTGCTGCGTGAGAGCAAATGGGACGCGGATAAGCAGTATAAGATCGCAAGTGATGTACGGGCAAATGAGGCCAGCAGTCATATCGAACAGGTACTTGGCAGCGTGGCATTTCAAATTCCGCACTCAGAAGAAGTCTTTGCACAGGTGTTGGAGGGAAATCTGTTTGCAGAACTGAGCATGAAAGACAGTCGTGGCTTTCGTAAATCCATAGAGGCTATCGCAAGGGAGGTGTTCGGATGTTAGGAGAAAGACGCAACAAACCCGCATTTTTGGAGGATTCTTCAAAATGTGTTCAGCAATCACATTCTCCGACCGACGAACATCAAGCAGCCGATCTGGAGCATGCGGGATCACGATTTGGGGAGCTGCAATTTGGTCCGAACTATTCGATTGGGGAGAATGTTTGGGATACAGCTCTTTCCAAAAAAGATAACAGAGAAGAAAACGAAGAACTTTTGGAAATGACGGACGATGAGGATATGTATGTATCGTCCCCAAGAGTGCAGAAAATGTTGCGAACACATGACCTGTTTTTTGCTCCAGAAGATGAGAGCCGTGATTTTTCTTCTGTGCTTTGTGAAGTGCAGGCATACCTCTCCAAAGAATACAGTAGCTTGGTAACAGCGGGAAGCAATGAAGAAATCAAGTCACAGATCCGCCGTTTTGCGGGCAAATACATTCAAGATCACCGTATCCATGTTCATGGGATGACTTCAGCGGAACTGGTAGATGCCATCTATTCTGAAATGGCAGAATTCGGTTTTTTGACAAAGTACATTTATGGGGAAGGCATTGAAGAAATAGATATTAACGCATGGGATGACGTGGAAGTCCAGTTCTCAGGCGGTATCACAAAAAAGCTGGAAGAACACTTTGACAGTCCAGAACACGCAATCAATGTAGTGCGGCGCATGCTTCACATCTCTGGTATGGTACTGGATGATGCCAGTCCCAGTGTTTTGGGACATCTCAGCAAAAATATTCGTATTGCAGTACTCAAAACCCCGATTGTCGATGAAGATGTCGGTATTGCCGCATCCATTCGAATCGTTAATCCGCAGAGCATGCAAAAAGAAGATTTTGTAAAGGGTGGAACTGCAACCGCATCTATGCTGGATTTTCTTGCGGAATGTATCCGATATGGGATTTCTGTATGCGTAGCAGGGGCTACAAGTTCGGGTAAAACTACACTGCTTGGCTGGCTTCTTACCACGATTCCGGATGGCAAACGTATTTACAGCATTGAAAACGGTTCCAGAGAGCTGGCATTGGTGCGGCGAAAAGACGGGAAAGTGGTCAATTCCGTTATTCATACATTAACTAGAGACAGTGAAAATGAACGCCAAAGAGTTGACCAGATCGCATTGCTGGATATGGCTCTGCGATTCAATCCAGATATCATTGTTGTAGGTGAGATGCGCGGACCAGAGGCGAATGCTGCACAGGAAGCAGCCAGAACCGGCGTAGCAGTGGTAACAACTATCCATTCCATGAGCTGTGATGCGACTTACCGCCGTATGGTTTCCCTGTGTAAACGTGCCGTTGACATGAGCGATGAAACTTTGATGGGGTTTGTAACGGAAGCCTATCCCATTGTAGTATTCTGCAAGCAGTTGGAAAATAAGGAACGTCGCCTGATGGAAATTATGGAATGTGAGATTCAGGCAGATGGGTCACGGAAGTTCCGACCGCTATTTCAGTACCATATCACAGAAAATCGGGTAGAATCCGGGAAATTTATTATTGCAGGTAGCCACCAGCAGGTTAATCCCATCTCGAAAAGTCTTGCAAGGCGGTTGATGGAAAACGGTATGCCGCAGGATATGCTGGAACGCCTGCTGGCTATGCCCACAGAAAAGGAGGTAGAAACAACATGACAGCCATACAGCTATTGGCTTGTGCAGGATTGATTGTAGGAGCATTTCTGATTCTGCATTTAAAACCTGTGGAGTTTACAGACAGCCTGTTTGCGTTCTTGTTGCGTCCGAAAAAAGGAATCCGTGATAAGATTAAAGAATCAGCAGGCAGAAAAAAAACAGGGATTTTCCGGCGTGAGATAGGAGAAGCACAGGCTGTTTTGGAGATGACTGGACGTGGCAGCCGTTTTTCGATTGTATGTGCTGTTTCCCTGGGGTTATTCTGTCTGGGTGGTTCCCTTGCCATTTTGCTTGGGAATTTCTTTCTTGCTCCGGTCCTTGCTGTCGGTTTTTTATTTATCCCTTTCTGGTATGTGAAACTGACCGCCAGTCACTATAAGCGGGATGTGTCTGCGGAATTGGAAACTGCACTTTCTGTTATCACGACCGCCTATTTAAGAACAGAAGATATCGTGACGGCGGTAGAAGAAAATATCACATACTTAAATCCACCAGTATCCAAAGTGTTTGAAAATTTCCTGATGCAGATTCGGCTGGTAAATCCTGATGTGGAAGCAGCCATTCGTACCATGCGGGAACAAATCGAAAATGAAGTCTTTTGGGAGTGGTGTGATGCCGTCAGCGACTGCCAGCGTGATCGCAGCTTGAAAACTACCCTTACCCCTATTGTTGCCAAATTATCGGATATGCGTAATATTAATGCGGAGCTGGAATATCTGATTGCGGAGCCACGCAAAGAGTTTTTAATCATGGTGATTTTTGTTATTGGAAATATTCCCCTGATGTATCTGCTCAATAAAGACTGGTATGATGTGCTGATGCACACTATGCTTGGACAGATGATCCTCTCCATAACTGCGGCGGTTATTTTTATATCCGCGGGCTTTGTAGTCAAATTGACACGCCCAATTGAATACAGGAGGTGAACTGGATGACGGGATTATTGTTTTTATTCGGAGCATTCCTTGCACTAGGGCTGTTTTTTATTGCGGCTTCTATTCTACACCTGCCTACGATTGGTGCTGCCAAAGCCATGCTTGGTATCGTTAAGCAGGAACGAAAAACTGCTAAAAGTCTGGAAACACATTTGATGACGGTAGCAATCCGGTTGTCCAAGTATATTCATATGGACGAGTACAAGCGAGGACGGATGAATAACATCTTAAAGGCTAGTGGACTCAATCTGTCTCCGGAAGTGTACCAGGCATATGCCATTGTAAAAGCTGGTGCCGTATTAAGTACCATCGTTCCGTGCCTGTTTTTGATTCCTCTCTTGTCACCAGTTGTTGTTATCCTTTCGGTACTGCTCTACTTTAAAGAAACACAAAAGGCGGATGAGTGCCTTAAAGCAAAACGGGATGAGATTGAACGGGAACTCCCCCGCTTGGTTGCGACCATCGAACAGGAACTGAAAGCAAGCCGAAATGTGATCGGAATGTTGGAGAGGTTCAAGGGAAATGCTGGTCAAGCTCTGACCGGAGAACTGGATATTCTGCTGGCAGATATGCGTTCGTCCAATTATGAAGCAGCCCTGACAAGGTTTGAAGCAAGGCTGAACTCTCCAATGCTATCAGATATTGTCAGGGGGTTAATTGGTGTACTTCGTGGAGATGACAGTGCGGTTTATTTTCAGATGTTGTCACATGACTTCAAACAGATTGAACTGCAACGGTTGAAAGCCGAGGCACAGAAGATTCCGCCAAAGATCCGGGTGTTCTCATTTGCTATGCTTATGTGTTTTCTGCTAACCTATCTGGCGATTATCTGCTATGTGGCAATCCAGAGCCTAGGTGGAATGTTTTAAGGAGGAACGTAAAATGCTGGTAAAAGACTTTTTAAAGAAATATCCCAACGACAACTTTCAAATGATGACGCCAGGAGGTTATGTGGATTTATCATCACAGCAGGCAAAGGAACTGCTGGACGGCAAACCAGTTACAGCACATCCTGGTGTATCTGACTGTGGAATAGAAGTGGATGCAAAGGAACTTCTTATGGAATCTGTATTGAGTGCCAACTGGAGACACGGCATATGCTATATGATGACAGATTATTTACAAAAATCAGAATCACAAAAAGAGGTGGATGGTATGCAGGAACATGATAAGGAACAGAAACTGAAGGAACGCATCAAATCTGGATACGAAACGTATATCCAGCAGTTAAAGACAAAGCCAGCCCCTGATTTGATTGAAATGGCTTCAGAAATTGCTGCCGCAAAGTTAGTCTATGAAGGGTTGAGTGCAGATAGCGTAATGGCAGAATACATCGATTACCTTTTGCAGTTTGAGAATCCTTTTGAAGTTGTGCGTGATGAATGGCACATAGGGCAGGAGCATGACTATCACGAAGAATTGGATCATGTACTGTGGTGCATGGCCAATCAAGGGATTGGTGAAGGTGAATATCCAATGGTTGAAAATGATGCCGGATGCCCCTCTTTGGAACAGGGGGTGACTATGTGTTAAAACGACTGCAGGAGGTGCTTCATGACAGAAGTGCAGAGGGGTATGTGGATATAGTGGTACTTGTATTATGCGCTGTGCTGGTATTGGCTCTTGCCATGCGGGTGCTTCCTGTGTTTATCCAAAAGCAGCAATTGGATATGTTTGCAACTGAGCTGATACGGGAAGCTGAGGTGTCTGGACAAGTCGGCACAGAAACAAGCAGACGGATTGAGATTTTGCAGGAAAAGACAGGGCTTGCTCCAACTATTTCATGGTCAGAAAATGGAAAAATTCAGCTGAACGAGGAAGTTGCAGTCACCCTTACGCTGGATACGGAAATCGGTCTGTTTGGAGAGTTTGGCTCATTCCCAATCACTCTGCGCTCACAAGCTTCTGGAAAATCAGAAGTTTACTGGAAGTGAGGTGCAGTCTATGTCTGAGAAAATCAAGAGAATATTAAGGGATACCCATGGAGCCTCCTTTCCTATAACCATTGCTATTGTGCTGACTCTTATCTTTTTTCTGTGCGGCATCAGCGAGTATTTTCGCCTGCAGGTCATTGTCTCAGGAGTACGGGAAGCTGTGGAGGACGCCATCATTTCTACCGTCAATGATAACTATGCGGGTGTTTATCATGGAATCCGTGAGGGATATTCCGGCGGATATATGCCAGATAACGCAGAAGATTGGGAAGAAACGCTCAATACGGGTGATATATACGCTTACCTAGACGATATTATTGGCACTCAGTCGCAAGGCGGGCGGCGTGTAAAATACGCTGGGGATGATAGTCAGGAAATGGAGTTTGCCATTGACCGCTTAAATGTGGTGATACGAAACGCTCCGCTGGCTCCTTCTGATCCAAGCAATGCGCAGAGATTTGAAGCAGATGCAGTGGTTCGTCTGGAAGTTCCAGTTCGTTTCGGAGGTAAACTGCTCCCCTCTATGGTAATAATGCTCAAAGTTCAGGCCGGATATATAGAAGTATTTTAGAACTTTGGAAATTCGCTGGACATGTAAAGATGGTTATAGTATGTTAATTAGTAATAAGAGGTGTAAATCCTGCTCAAGGAGGTAAAGTGGTATGAAAATGACAGAAAAAACAAAAAAGTATCTGGCTGTTGGATCGGGTGCAATCATCTGTGTTGCCCTGGTTGCTACTATCGCACTTCAATTTGGGAAAGCTTCTTCTGGAGAAGATAAGATGGTGGAAAAAAGCTCCAAAACAACAGAAATCGTCGTTGATCCCAGTAAATCTTCTGAAAAAGAAGAAACGGAAACATCGAGTGTAACGGTTCCACCGGAAAAGGAAAGCGGACAGAGTACAGAAACGAAACCTCTCGTGGATAACCGTCCAGCGCAGACAGATCAGTCAGAACAGAGCATCCAGCCGGAGGTGACAAAGCCAGAAACTCCCAGTGAGGAAGTGCTACATGATCCAACCACCAAGCCAGATGGTACAAAAGTGGATACTCCACCAGAACCTGTGCAACATGAAGCTGTAGAGCAGCCAAAAGAACTTCCGTCAGAGCCAAGTGAGCCACAGGGTGGGGATACCAAAGACGGGCAGGTCTATCTACCCGGATTTGGCTGGGTAACGGATACTGGAGGCAGCGGAAGTACTGCCGATGATATGTATGAAAATGGGAATAAAATCGGTATTATGGATTAAAATGAAAAGCACCGTGGAAACACGGTGTTTTTTTGTTGGAAGGAGGTTTGCTGTGAAGAAGAAAATCAGCTTGCTGATGGTTTTATTGTTTCTATGCTCTCTGCAGTTTGCGATTCCGGTATATGCAATTGGAGAGGGAAACATTGATGGCGGCGGAGGCGGTATGGGACAAGGAACCAATCAGAACATGTGGAGTCCTGGAATGGAAGGGGTTCGTGTGACTGTAGTGAAAGCAGAAGATGGGACACCGGTTACAACACCCATTGATCTGACCAATAAAAAGCCAACCAATGTACAGGCACATTTCGGAAAGGTCTGCAAAATTTCTTATAACCGTGGTTCTGCCATTTCGCCCAGTGGCTCCACTTATGAATTTATCAATCCGGCACAGGCATTACCTAAGATTATTAGTTCAAATAGTCTTGGAGCCTCCCGCATTGAAGAAATAAAAAGTTATTTTACTGATGAGCAGGTATTGCGAAGTATTGCCGGATTGACCGGGATGGATTTTGATACAATGGTAGCTGGAAAATATAAACTTCTCATTGAACCGGTAGGGTATTATACATTTCAGGGAGTGTTTATTGCTACAACTGCAACAGAAGCAGCACTGTATGATGAACAGCTTGGCGGCGGTCTGCGTTCCAAAATGGTGTCCTTTTCCCATCAGAATCTTCCTCTTGCTATTTTTTTGGAAACACCTGATCTCGGTTATCCTGCATGGGGTGGTAGCACAAGCTCTCCAGCACCAAATAGCGACATTAAATCTTCTCTAGGGATTGGAATTGTTCGGTTTAATGAAATGACAACACCGCCAGAAATCAGCACATATGATTATGAATATCGTACCAATACCGAAGTCATTACATCGGTAGAAGTGCGTGGAGGTCAGAGCGATCCAGACAATCCGGTTTCTGTGACGTTCCATGTGCAAGGCAATACCTATACAGTAGATCAGGTATACTATCCCAATGGAGACAGTCAGCTGGCATGGATTCGCTGGACAACACCAGATGAGCCTCAGACACTAACAATCACAGTAGAAGTGAACGGCGGAGGCGGTGTAAATAAGGGAACAATCTATGTTGACATTGTGGATTTGGATGAGAATCCGCCTCCCGATCCAAATGCAGATGACCGAAAAGATGATTTTACACTTCCCACTCTGCCGCAGAAAGCGCAGGTGACATCCGCAAATTGGGGTGTCTGGAGGCCGTGGTGGCAGGAATACTGGGTATGGCACAGTAGCGGAGATGGAGATGGCTACTGGTGCGATCATGGATGGTGGGAGTTTGATTATGACCGCTACTCTGCAAGTCTGACTGCTGATATGTCGGTTATACCGGATGAAAAGTCACCGACCACAAACGGAAAAACCATGAAATCTGGATATGGAATCAACGAAACGGTTACTACACATGTCAGCACAACACAGAGTCCTGCAGTTACTCCGGCACAAAATGCAATCACCTATTTTCCAGAATTCCAGTATCAGGGGTTCTGGCGGCTTCTTGACCGCATGAACAGCGGCTATGATATGCGGCATGAGTTTCAAGAGAACAGATACAGCACTTATAAAAGGCGGACGCACTTTACTCCAATCTGGTATAAGGACGGAGAGTACACACCATACACATGGCTGATTGATTGCTGGACACCGACAGGGATGTTATCCATGAATCTGAACGATTCCATAACGATTGACGGAAACCTATGGAGTGACTGGCATATCTCTCCACAGAACCCAGACTAACATCAGGAAAAAGAAAAGGACTGCAAAGCAAGAGAAATTGCTGTGCAGTCTTTCTTTTGCAACAACGAAAACGAAGGGAGATTAAAACAATGAAAATGAAACGACTCATGATGTTTGTTTGCGTAGCAATTTTGACAGCTTGTGTGTTTTGTACGCCTGTGTATGCAGCAAACGGAGATGTGGCCGGAGCGATTGAAGGAACCTGGAATACAGCATCCGAACAGATTAAAACGGTTGTAAATAACGTAGTATTCCCTGCGATTGACTTGATCCTTGCCGTCTTCTTTTTTGCCAAAATTGGTACCGCTTATTTTGATTACCGTAAGCATGGGCAGTTTGAGTGGGCGGCGCCTGCAATTTTGTTTGCCTGTTTGGTGTTTACCCTGACCGCACCGCTTTATGTATGGCAGATTATTGGAATGTAAGGAGGAATAGAGATGGGATGTTGGGGAATTACGGCCTTTGAATCTGATACTGGTTTAGATGCTTTGGCAGCGATCCGAACACAAGTACAAAAAGAGGGCAGATTGAAACTAGAGGATATCCTGGCTGAACTGAAAAAAGATGCGTGGAATGCACCTGCGGATGTACGCAGGTGTGAGTCACATACCAGCCCAATGATGTTGGCGGAAGTAATGATCAAATTTTTAGATGGCTATGCTGCAGAGCTGGATTTTGGAGAAACTTATCGGAAGGACAAAAGGTTCTCCTGTCTTTCTTCTTTTACAGGCACGAAAGCTTCCATACAGTGGATTCGGGATTATTTGAGTGATACCTTAAAATACAGTCGTAAAAGAGCCGAAAGCGCATCAAGATGCGGCTGGTTCAAAGAACAGGATTGGATTGGCTGGCAGGAGCATATGGAACATTTGATCTTACGCATGGATATATTGCTTGCAAGCAATCAGGAGAAAGGTGAACTAACAGCACTGCAGGTATCCGGAGAAAAAAACTACCAGAAAGAAACGGAATGTGTCTGTGAACAGGAAGGACATACTTGGAAAGAAACCAATGAGAACCCTGAAAACGGAACCAGTGATTTGGAATGTGAAGGATACCATGAATCTCAGGTGTTGGGCTGGTAGAAAGGAGCGTTTACATGACAAAATTCGAACAGGAACTGCGAAAATTATTTGACCATGACAAGCTGTTTTCTGATGTCCGGTTTGTAGGAAATTTTTGCTACGGAAGGCTGACCGATCAGATTCGCGTAAAGGCAAATTTCCAAACCGGTATTATTGCGAATCAGTATGACCGATTGAAAATTACGCTTCTCAACCGAAATGAAGGACCAATTGACTGTGTGGTACTACGATTAAAAGATGTTTGGGGAGTAAAATCAATTGCAAACAATCCGAACTTCAGGGATGGCGTATGCCCCTATCTATGGGATTGTGATGGAAAAGTGGATTGGTATGCGTATCGTCCTACTTCGGCAGATTATCAGAAATTGGTGGAGGCAGCCGGAAACTATTTAGATGTGTTCCGTGAGCCAGTACAGGAAACACAGATGGAACAGCGCATGTGCTAAGATCAACAGGAGGAATCGAATATGGACAGAAAAGAAACAACAGGGCTAAATCTCATGCTGTCTCTCAGACAGCAAATCGAAGAAAAGAGTGAAGGACTTTGCAGCATTGATTCTGGACTGGGAGGAATCGATGCTTCCAATCCACCTGCATCGGAAATTTATATGCTCCTTATGTTTGAGCCGAAGCTGGTGCAGGATGGTGTGGTTTTTCCAGAATCGGTTAATGGGTATTTTGTAAGAAGCGCCGGGTTTGAGACAGAAACTGACCGAGAACTGACAAAGGAAGAACTGGAAAAGCTGCTAAAAGAAAGCCAAAATCCCGTAACTCAGAAAATCGCAAATACAATTCTTGCGTTATCAGAACCACAATATATTTCTACCAAGGAATGTGTAGACGCGTTTGGAATCATGGCAGATGAAAAAATGCAGGCAGTGTATGAAGAGCCTCAAATTGGTATGAATGGTTCAACGATGTAAATCTGAACCGTTCTCTGAGAAAGGAGGTGCGATCATCAAGTGTTTATATGGGATTTCGTAGCTGACACTGTATTAGGACAGATCATCGATTGGATCTACGGGCAAATCGTAGGTTTCCTCGGTGATTTTTTTATGCAGATGGGAAATATGGGAGCCGACTTATTTGAGATGACATGGGTACAGTCCGTGGTGCTGTTTTTTTCCTATCTGGCTTGGGCGCTGTATGTGACTGGATTGGTGGTGGCAGCGTTTGAATGTGGGATTGAGTGCCAAAATGGCCGCGGCAGTATACGCGAAACCGCATTAAATGCAATCAAAGGATTTATGGCAGTCAGTCTGTTTACCGTTGTGCCGGTGGAGCTGTATCAGCTTTGTGTATCGCTGCAAGGAAGTTTCACCGCAGGTATCACCGGATTGGGAAAAGATTTCGGAACGGTTGCGTCTGAAATCATTGCATCTTTAAAGGATGCTGGAACATGGGAAGATGCCATCGGCTCAGGTGTGTTTGGTGGCTTAAACAGTATCACAAGTCCGATCCTGATGATCTTTATTTTAATTTTGATGGGCTATGCCATTATTAAGGTCTTTTTTGCAAATCTAAAGAGAGGTGGCATTTTACTCATCCAAATTGCGGTAGGAAGCCTTTATATGTTCAGTGTGCCAAGAGGATATATTGACGGGTTTACTGGATGGTGCAAACAGGTGATCGGATTGTGTCTGACCACATTCCTGCAGGCCACGGTGCTGATTGCAGGGCTGATGGTTGTCAAGGATCATGCTCTGTTAGGTCTTGGACTGATGCTTTCGGCCGGAGAAGTCCCTCGTATTGCAGGACAGTTCGGATTGGACACAGGAACTAGAGCAAACGTCATGGGTGCAGTTTATGCAGCACAGGGGGCTGTAAATCTGACCAGGACCATTGTACAAACGGTAGCAAAATAGAAAGGGGGACTATTAATGACAGAAAGCAGATTGGTATATATTGCTTCCCCTTATGCGGGAGATATTCAATCAAATGTGGAATTCGCGAAAGATGCCTGCCGCTTTGCGGTATCTCAGGGTGTCACACCGCTTGCAGTACATCTGCTATATCCGCAGATCTTGGATGACCAGATTCCGGATGAGCGTACTGTCGGAATTCAAATGGGACTTCGTGTTTTGAAAGCATGCGATGAACTGTGGGCATGTGGGGATTTCATCTCACATGGGATGCAGATAGAACTGACCGCCGCAGAAGAATACGGTATTCCAATCAAGCGGATCAAGGCAGAAGAACTGCTTGCCAAAGAAGTGCCGGATCATTGTATGGAGATGATCTGATGATGACAATGGGAAGCCTGTTTGACGGAATCGGCGGTTTCCCGCTTGCCGCAATCCATAATGGAATCATACCCGTTTGGGCAAGCGAGATTGAAGCCTTTCCCATTCAGGTAACAAAACTTCGTTTTCCACAGATGCAGCATGTAGGCGATATTACAAAGCTGAATGGCAAAACGCTGCCTCTTGTGGATATTATTTGTGGCGGCAGTCCGTGTCAGGATTTATCTGTTGCCGGACAGCGGCGCGGACTTGCTGGAGAGCGCTCCGGTTTATTTATGGAACAGATTCGGATTGTAAAGGAGATGAGGAATGCAGATGGAAACCGAGGATTACCAGATTACCTTGTTCGACCTCGATACCTCGTTTGGGAAAATGTCCCAGGAGCCTTCAGCTCCGCAGGGGGTGAGGACTTCCGTGCGGTCATCGAGGAAATTGTCCGCATTAAAGACAGTGCCAGTCATGTGCCTCGACCTGACACCGGGCGCTGGCAATCTGCTGGGGCTGCCATATTGGGAGATAGATTCAGCCTGGCTTGGCGAGTCCTGGATGCTCAATACTGGGGAGTCGCCCAACGTCGCCGTCGTATCTTCCTTGTCGCAGATTTTGGAGGACGCACCGCACCCCAAATATTATTTGAGCAAGACCGCCTGTTTGGGGATTCTTCGGAGAGCCGAAGCACGGGGCAAGGAACTGCCAGAGCAGCTTCGCAAGGCACTCAGAATACAGGCAGGGGTGGAGTAGAAGAATCAGAAAGGAAAAATCTATGGGCATTTCACATTAACCAAAGAGAGGAAACGATTGATCTGCAAGGAATATCAGGAGCATTGATGGCAACATCTAATATGCAGATGCAAACCTTTGTTGCGGAAGATTTGACAGATATTGAAACATCTGGTGTCACATTCTGTTTAAATGATCAAGGCGGTGAACGGATGGATATAACCGAAGGATTTACCGCTACACTTCGAGCCGGAATGAGCGGTCATCCACCGCTCATTGCAGAACAGATTGCAGTCTCTGGAGTAGTGACAAAAGGAAATGGAGATTGTTTCCTGACACCGGATGTTCATACTTCCCTAACAGGCGGTGGCGGGCAGGCTGGTCAGGGGTATCCATGTGTTTTGACCGCAGGATTTTGTGGCAATGCCGGAAAGGATGCCAGAGGGATTGGATATCAACCAGAGTGTTCCCCTACCCTGAAAACGAGTACTGCCCCCTCTGTTCTCAGATTGAATGCTCTAGGCAGAACGCAGATGCATCCATCAGAAGAAGTGACAGGAACACTTCGGATGGAGGAACATGGACACCAGCCTCTTGTGCTCGCCAGTGGACAAGGCGGTGCAGAAATAGGAACCGGAATCTGCCCTACAATTACCGAAGCAGCTGGAACTAGTGGAAATAACCAACCAATACTATTTGACAATCATGGAAAAGACTGTCGATATAATGGACCACTCAAGGTTGCCCCTACCGTAGCCGCAACCTATGGTACGGGCGGAAACAATGTTCCTTTGCTGTCACAGCCAATTGCATTTAGTCTGGATAGTAAGGACAGTAATTCCATGAAGTCCTCAAATCCGCATTCCGGATGCCGTGAAACCACGACATCTCGAACCATTGATACAACAAATCCAGATCCAAGCAAAAATCAGGGTGGCATTGCAATTTTGCAGGAAAGTTATTGTATTGCAGGAAATATTATCGACAGAGAGGTACAAAACGGCGGAAACGGATTGGGATGCCAGCCGGACATCAGTTATACTTTAACTGGTATGGATCGGCATGCTGTGTTCAGCCAGCAACGCAGTGATCAACTGATTAAAAATGAGGTGGCGTCTACTCAAAGTGCCAGACAGCACAAGGATGCCACCGATCTCGTGTGTCAGCCTGATATCTTTGGACAATCTCAGTATGGAGCATATGCGGAAGGCTGCACAACACTCCGCGCCAGTGGCGGAGATCATGGCGGTGGCAGTGAAAATCTAGTGGCAATGTCAGGAGAAAATCAGGTGGAACATCGGTTGATTCGCAGACTTACACCACTTGAGTGTGAACGCTTGCAAGGTTTTCTAGATGGATGGACAGATATACCGAGAGGTTCAGACAGCGCCAGATATAAGGCACTTGGAAATAGTGTAGCGATCCCGTGTGTGGACTTTGTCCTGCGTGGTATCGCTTATTTTTTATGCCAAAATCAGGAGGAATGACTATATAACATTGGTGCATTTGCTTTACTTTCCGCTTAATCCTTGTCAGATATGGTCATAGCTATTCCATAACATTCCCGATATACTTGGTTTACAAAGAATGAAAAAGAAAGGAGTTTCCCGTATGGAAAAACGAAAAAACCTGTGTGCGATGATACCAGAAACACTATATGCGCAGGTATGTTCTGAAAAAGAACAGTTGGAACTGACATTGAGCCAATATGTCGAGAGCATACTTAAAGAACACTTTGAAGGAGGAAAAGCAATGGCAAATGGGACAAGGACACTGGCGTTTCAGATATCAGAGGAACTGTTTATGCGAATTAAGGAATACCTGAAAAAGACAGGACAGAGCCAGAAAGATTTTGTAATTACTTTAATCGAACAGGCATTACAGGATGCAGAGAAAGAAAATGCAAAAATAGCATCTGAAAAATCAGAAGAAAAAACAGAATAACAGATTCCGCAGCCGCCGGACAGCTTAAAATCCGGCGGTATTTTTTATTGGAGGTGAGTCTTTGTACATTTACCCGGACAATCTGAAATCCAAAGCTACCTTGTGGCTTTGGCAGTTGAAGGATATTGGAATCATCGGAGCCTGTGCTGTATTCTCCATTTTGTTTTTAACACAGGCAGGCTTCTTTCCTCCCATTGTATTGACAACAGTCTATGCATTTCTGACGATCCGCTTTGAGGATACCAGTATTCTGGACTTTATCCGTTATGCGTGTGCGTTCTTTTTTACCCGCCAGCAGTTCTATGAATGGAGGTATACCGAATGAAGAAAAGGAAAGCATCAGAAAAAAAGGAAGCAAAGCAGCGAGCTTCCACCCGCCAGCTGATAGGGGCAAAAGGTATTACGGACTACAGCTTGGTTACCTATGGGCAAGGGGAATTGGTGTATTTTATTGTGAAACCGTCCAACATCTCTGTGCTTTCTGAGGCGAGTATCGGAGCAAGGATCTATGCACTGATGACTGTGTTGAAAGGTGTAGCAGAGATTGAAATGTTGTGTTTAAACAGCAGAGAGAGCTTTGAGAATAATAAACAATTCCTGAAAATGCGCATGGAGCAGGAAGATAATCCAGTGATCCGAAAGTTATTGGAAAAAGATCAGAACCATTTGGATCGGATACAGGTCCAGATGGCGACAGCCCGTGAATTCCTTATCCTGATTCGCTTAAAAGATGAGAAAGAATCTGAATTGTTTCCCTATCTGTCCCGTATCGAAAAATCCTTGAAAGAACAGGGATTCTCTGTTAAGCGGGCAGATAAGGAAGATATCAAACGCCTGCTGGCTGTGTACTATGAGCAGAACGTAACCACAGAAAAATTTGAAGATTTCGATGGAGAGCGTTGGATTATACCGGAAGATTAAAATTGTATAACCAGTCTTTCGCTACTCTTTTTTACTGGAGTGTGGTATAATAAAAACAATACACAAGGAAGGAGTGAACTTTTTGGATTATCAGGAATTAATGGAAAAGCGCGACCGCTATCATGCAGAACGCAGTTCCATTCCCGAATACACATTGCAGACTTATGAACAGGCATTTGAAATAGAATACACCCATAACTCCACAGCAATTGAGGGCAATACCCTGACATTGATTGAAACAAAGGTGTTGCTGGAAGATGGGATTTCCGTAGGAGGAAAGCATCTGCGGGAATTATATGAGGCAGTTAATCACCGTAATGCATACCGTTATGTGAAAGAATGTATTGCAAAAGGGATGCTTCTGGATGAAAAAATCACCAAAGATATTCATGCGATGCTGATGGATCATATTTTTACCGGAGGTGTTTACCGAAATGTAGATGTTTATATTTCAGGTGCGCAGCATACACCTCCGTCTCCCAATGAAATGTATCGTCAGGTTAAAGATTTCTATGCTGATTTGACATGGAAAGGAAAAGAACTGAATCCCATTGAGTTTGCGGCATGGACTCATGCAGAATTTGTGCGAATCCATCCCTTTCCGGACGGAAACGGAAGAACTTCTCGCCTAATTATGAACTATCAGCTTTTGGCAAATGGGTTTCCTGCGGTTTCAATTGCAAAGGAAAACCGCTTGGAGTATTTTAATACCTTGGAAACCTATGCGGTAGAGGGCAACCTGACTCCATTCGCAGATATGATTGCCGGATTGGTAGATCAGCAGTTGGAGTGCTATCTGAAGATGGTATTACCGCAGCAAAGCCTGGAACAATCCCAAATCATGTAGAGATAAAACAGAAAAAGAAACAGTCAAATGCGTCGGATATTATGATATCCGGCGTATTTTTTGTGCCTGAAAACAGGCAGGAACAGGAGGTGTCCCCTTGAGAAAAGCAAAAGCTGTACCAACAGAAGTGAAAGGTGATGTTCGCATTCAGGAATTTCTGGATATGATAGCCCCCTCTGTGATCAAGTTTGAAACGGATCATTTCATCTGCGGCAACACTTACCGCTGTGTGTGGGCGCTACGAGAGTATCCGACTGCAACGGATGAACAGGCAATCCTGTCTCATCTCGGAGAGAAGGATGGTGTCACTTTACGGATTTATACCCGCCATGTCACCCCGATAGAAGAAAAGAAGATCATCAGCAATGCCGCAAACAAAAACCGTATGGACAGGAGCAACACCAACGATTTACAACAGACCGTGCTTGCGGAAAGCAACCTGCAGGATGTAACCACCATTGTAGCACAGATGCACCGAAACCGTGAGCCTCTCCTGCACACGGCTGTGTATTTGGAATTGTGCGCCCATGACTTTGACCAGCTGAAACTACTCCAGACGGAAGTTTTAACAGAACTTATCCGTTCCAAGCTGAATGTGGATCGGCTGATGCTCCGTCAGCAACAGGGATTTCAGTGTGTCATGCCAACCGGCTGGAATCTGTTCCGTGATCAGTTTGAACGAGTGCTTCCCGCCAGCAGTGTGGCAAATCTGTATCCGTTCAACTATTCCGGCAAGACCGATCCGCAGGGGTTCTATATCGGGCGTGATAAATTTGGCAGTAATGTACTAGTGGATTTTAACCGCCGTGCTGATGATAAAACCAATGCAAACATCTTGATTCTCGGCAACAGCGGTCAGGGCAAAAGCTATCTTTTAAAACTTTTGTTGACCAATTTGCGGGAAGCCGGTATGCATGTATGTGCGCTCGATCCTGAGATGGAATATGAGGATCTCACCAATAATCTTGGCGGCTGCTTTATTGATTTGATGAGCGGAGAATTTATCATCAATCCTCTGGAGCCAAAAACATGGGATGAAAACGGCAGCCCAGAAGATTTGGATGCACCACAGACATTCCGTATCCGTTCTCGTTTATCACAGCATATCAGCTTTCTCAAAGATTTCTTCCGAACCTATAAAGATTTTACCGACAGGGAGATTGATGTGATCGAGATCATGCTCCAGAAGCTGTACACTAAATGGAGGATAACAGATCAAACGGATTTCGAAAGGTTAACCTCCAATGATTACCCAATCTTATCTGACCTGTATACGTTCATGGAAGCAGAATATAAGGGGTTTGATGAGAGTAAACGACAACTTTATACTGCGGAGATGCTACAAAGCATTTTGTTGGGACTCAATTCTATGTGTGTAGGTGCGGAGAGTAAATTCTTCAATGGTCATACCAATATTACCGATTCCAGCTTTGTGACCTTTGGTGTCAAGGGACTTTTGCAGGCCAGCAAGAGCTTGAAAAATGCGCTTCTCTTCAATGTGCTGTCTTTTATGAGCAATGAACTTCTGACAGAGGGCAACACAGCGGCAAGCCTAGATGAGTTTTATTTGTTCCTTACCAATCTGACAGCGGTGGAATATGTCCGCAACTTTATGAAGCGTGTGAGGAAGAAAGACTCTGCTGTCATTATCGCCAGTCAGAATTTGGAGGACTTTAATCTGGATGGTGTCAAAGAATACACCAAGCCTCTGTTCTCTATTCCCACCCATCAGTTCCTGTTCAATGCAGGAAGTATTGATGCCAGATTTTATACAGACACCCTGCAGTTAGAGGAAAGTGAGTACAATCTAATCCGGTATCCACAGCGTGGGGTATGTCTGTACAAATGTGGAAACGAACGATATAACCTGATGGTAACTGCTCCAGAGCATAAAGCCAAGCTGTTCGGAAAAGCGGGTGGCCGTTAATGGAGGTGACAGCCTATGGATCTCAGAGAGCAGCATTTTGGTATTGAAATTGAAATGACAGGTATCACAAGAGAAAAAGCCGCAGAAGTAACGGCAGAATATTTCGGTACACGAATGAAATATCTTGGCAGCTACTATGATACCTATGCGGCCATAGATAGTCAGGGACGGCAGTGGAAATTTATGAGTGACGGGAGCATTATAGCACAAAAAAAAGATGGCAATCGAAAAATATCTGCAAGTACAGAGTATCGCACAGAGATGGTCAGCCCCATCTGCACTTATGCAGATATTGTGCCGATTCAGGAAATCATTCGGAAATTGAAAGAATATGGAGCCATCACAAACAAAAGCTGTGGCATCCATGTGCATATTGATGCCTCTCCCTTTGATGCAAGAAAGCTGCGCAATATCACCAACATTATGGCAGCCAAAGAAGATCTGATTTATAAGGCATTGGATGTGTCTGTGGGTCGTCAGCACCGCTGGTGTCAGCCTGTGGATCAAAGATTTTTGGAAGAACTCAACCGGCGGCGTCCAGTTTCTATGCAGGATGTGGAACGGATCTGGTATAACGGACCAAGCCGGAGCTACGAGCATTATGATGACAGCCGGTATCACTGTTTGAATCTCCATTCTGTTTTTCAGAAAGGAACAGTGGAGTTTCGCCTGTTTAATGGAACGCTTCATGCAGGAAAAATCAAAGCATACATTCAATTTTGTCTGGCAATTAGCGCTCAAGCACTCAACCAAAGCTGTGCCAGTCGCCAAAAAACGCAGACAACCAATGAGAAATATACTTTTCGCACCTGGTTACTTAGGCTTGGACTGAATGGCGATGAGTTCGTAACTGCCCGACAGCATCTGCTTGCAAATCTGGATGGTTGTATCGCATGGCGAGATCCGGCACAAGCAGAGGCTCAAAAAGAACGGATGCGGCAGAAAAAAGAAAAGGAACGACAGCAGACCGAACAACCGAAACCGCCTGCTTATGAGCAGGAAATTGAAACGGTTGAGGAAGAATCCTCGCCGGCTTTTCATATGCGTATGTAAAGGAGGAAATCAATGAGCAGAAAATCAACCTTGTATATAGCCTACGGCAGCAACCTGAATCTGCCGCAGATGGCACACCGATGCCCAAGTGCAGAAGTAGTAGGAACAAGTCAGTTAAAAGATTATGAACTCCTGTTTCGTGGCGGCCATCGAGGTGCTGTGGCTACGGTGGAACCAAAAGAAGGTAGTACAGTACCTGTACTTCTCTGGAAAATCCATGAGAAAGATGAAGCAGCTCTTGATATTTATGAAGGGTATCCCCATCTCTACGACAAACAAATGATGGATGTAGAACTGGACGGAAAAAACCTATCTGCGATGGTGTATATTATGACTCCGGGGTATGAACTCGGAATCCCCTCTGACCATTATGTAGATACCATTTGGCAGGGATATCAGTCTGCTGGATTTGATACGCAGATCTTAGAGAATGCTGTAGAAAAGGCAATCGAACTAACAGAATATCAGAACCAACAGGAAACAGCAGAACAAACGTTTCTGTTTGGGATGGACGGTATTAAATAAAACAGCCGTACCCAGACGGATACGGCTTAATTCTCGGAGAGGTGTATTGATTTCACAGAAAAGTATGATGAGGAAACTATGCTGCAGACCAGATATACCAAAGACTGTATGCAGAAATGCAATCGGTATATGGTGGATCACAATACCTATGTCTTGGCTGTATGGGATGGTTCTTTCCGGAGTGGAAGCGGCCAAACTGTTCGCTATGCACAGAAGATGGGAAGAACGATTACCGTGATTCGACCGGACACGTTGGAAGTTATCAGAGAAAAACAAACAAATAAGTCAAACGAATAAGGTCCCTCTTTCTGGACTTTGTTTGTGATGTCCCGAAAGGAGGAATCGCCTATGGCAGCACCAGCGGCTGTGCTTGCAGTAAAAGCGGCACTTGTTGCGGCAACCGATCAGAGAGCCAGAACTGCTGTCCTCTCAGTGGTAGCGGCTGTGCTGACACCTTTTATTTTGATTATCGTGGTTCTGCTGTGTATCTTGTCGGGTACCGCAAACCACAACAATGCCGCTGTGGATCTGACTTTCCACGGCGGCTATTTATCTTCTGAGATGCCTGCAGAGTATCGGATCTATATTGAAAGAATGCGGGAAAGTTTTGCTGACTTGGACGAGGTTCTTACCGAAATCAACGGCATGTGTGAGGACGGAACAGTAGATGCTTATCGGGTAAAGGCCATTTTTTATGCTCTGTTCTTCGGCGCGGATCAGCCCAGAATGAGCAATGAGGACTACCGAACTTTCGCAGACTGTTTTGTAATCTACGAGGAACGGCAGGATGAGGACGGAAATTCGTATACCGTGGCAGTTCCGATTACTAATTTAGATACCATATATAGCAACTTGGAATCTGTGTTAAATCGGGTGATCATGCCAGAAGATAAGAGCAATGCACAGCGGATTTATACACAGGCAAAATATGGCTATGCAGGCGGCGGTGAAGGCGGAAGTGGTCTGCCTCCTGGGATTGCAATGGGAGATGGTAGCTTTAAAGCGCTTATGGAGGAAGCCACGAAGTATATCGGCCGTTCGTATGTGTGGGGTGGCAGTTCCCCAAGCACCGGTTTTGACTGTAGTGGTTATGTATGTTGGGCATATACCCAGTCTGGTGTTTATAATCTCCCTCGCACGACAGCACAGGGAATCTTTGACCAATGTTCCGTGGTCTCTCGTGAAGAAGCAAAGCCTGGTGATCTGATATTTTTCACAGGAACCTACGCTTCTGGAAGTCCGGTCAGCCATATTGGAATTTATGTAGGAGAAAATCAGATGTTGCATTGCGGAGATCCCATTGGTTACGCAAATATTGATTCGTTCTATTGGTCAAGTCATTTTTATGCGATAGGCAGACTGCCCAGTTAGGAGGTTGTACATGAAAAGTGCGTTTGAACACAAGCCCGGATTGTTATTATCTGAATTTGTGATTGAAAAAACAGTCAGGATTCCCGATGAAGATTTTGAAAGGATGCTGCGGTTCCCGATGGATGGGGACCCCTTCATTGCAGAAAATATAGACTTGATGTATCAAGATAATGAGGATGTATATCATTGTATTCTGGTGACAGGAAAGGATCGGACAGACGGAATATTGGTGGAAAGCGAAGGATATGGCTACGCTCGATACGCCTCCTATGATCCTGAAACCTCCGCACTGGGTTACCCCTCTCTTGCCAGATGGAACCAGAAGTTGATGTCCGCCGCAGATTTTATTGTTGAAGCCGATACCAACCAGGCCGAAGGTAGCAGTTGGAGATTGTCTTATGAAGAACTGGAAAAGCAGACTGGGTTGTGCTTAAAGGAACAGCCTTTTTTGCGAGAATTACTGCGGGATATGCTACTGCATGACCGAGGGGCAGTATCGGAGTTGAACCTAGGAGATGAATCGTTGGAGGTGATATACAATCCAGATTTCTATCTGCACAGTCCAGAATCACAGGCTGTTTCCGCGGCTAAACTACAATTCTAAAAGGAGGAAGCGTTTATGAAAAATACAACCTTGACCATCACATTCAATGCAGAAAAGCTGGATGCTTTGAAGTTTCACATGGGTAGAAAGGATACTGACCTGCAGGAAGAACTCAATGATACGGTTCAGAAACTCTATGAAAAATATGTGCCGCAGGCAACACGTGAATACCTTGATGATAAAATATCCCGTGAGCTAAAGGTACGGGATCGCCCTCGGCGTTCCGTTCGTACAACAGCTTCTTCCGAAAGCTTCAGCCATCAGGAGGGTTCGTAAGATTCCGTGTTGGCAAAAGGCGGGAGCGTTGGCATTTAAGAAGCTGCTACACACTTGCCTCATGTTGCCCCTTGTGTGCCCCTGTGTGAGCTTTTACAGGTGGGGGTGGCATCTGTATACCCTTGCAGGTGTTTTGCAGACTGTCGGGCAAATGTGAGAGAATCTCAAAGTATGGGGAATTCGTTGAGAAAAGCTGGCTTTGGAGGGTGAATCGCAGGGTCGAAAAGTGTGCAGGTTAAAGGGCGGGTGGCTTTAAAAAGCCCCCTCGCCCGATTTACACCGCCCGGCAAAGCCGTGCGGGGATTTCTCTTGCCACCCGGAAAATCCCGTTTCTAAAATTCGGGTGGCATCTTTCATCGAATCGCGGGAAAACAGGACGGTTTGCAACTGGCATTCCGTACAAACAGCAGAAAAGGAGTGCTTTATGGGAAGAAATATAGAAAAGACCAAGTTCTCTATTCGGGTGGATGCAGATTTGGTAGCGCTGGCAGATACCTACATCCAGAATTCTACAGTAAAAAACCGGACAGAACTGATTGAAAATGCCTTGCGGTTTTATCTTGGCTTTCTCACGGCCCAGAAAGCGGAAGATTATCTGCTACAGACACTGTCGTCTGTGATGATGGGAACCGTGCAGGACAGTGAAAATAGACTGGCTCGAATGGATTTCAAAATAGCAGTGGAACTTTCCAAGTTGTCACAGGTGATTGCGTATTCTCATGACATTGATGAGGATGCATTGAAGCGGCTGCACCTCAAATGTCTGGAGGAAGTCCGGCACATCAACGGCGCCATTGATTTTGAAAGTGCATATAAATATCAGAAACGTGAAACCTAAAGAGTGAAAAAATTTTATTGATTTTGGATATGGATTGTTTTCAGTAATTCGGATATGGTTTGTAAAAAGGAGTTGATGCAACATGGATCAAAAAGATATTTTTGAAAGGGTAATCTGCGAGATGACAGAATGTGCATTAGCAATACGGCGAGAGACCTGTGAAGAAGCGGAACAGCAGCTCTATAAAAAAGTGTCTGTGCTTTCCAAGCAAAAACAGGAAATATTAGCAAAGCTCACACCGGAGGAACGTGAGGTGATGGAAGATTACATTGTCACAATCAATTTAATCGCACAGCATGAGTGTGAGCATCTCTATGTGCAGGGAGCAAAGGACTGTGTAGAGTTATTAAAAAAACTTGGAGTGCTATAACGCATTGAAAAGAAAGGTCTGCTGTGGCAGATCTTTTTTGTTGTAAAGGAATGATGCTATGCCGAAAATTATTTTTACTTCCCGTTATCTGCGTGACGCACCTCCGGAACAATTAGAAAATTATGTCCGATATATTGGAACCCGTGAAGGCGTGGAAAAAATAGATGAAAGTAAGCGGCATTTGCCTGCGACCATTCACCAGAAAGAATTTATCAAACAGTTAATCCGTGATATTCCGCAGGCAAAAGAAATGCTGGAGTATGCGGACTTTTTATTGCATCCAACCATTGGGAACGCTTCTGAATTGATCTCCTGTGCGTTGGAACAGCATCTGGATCTGGTAGCAAAACGTGAAAACTATGTGAATTATATTTCAAACCGGCCCCGTGTGGAGCGCATTGGAGAACATGGTCTATTTACAGACGCAGGAAAAGCGGTGGTGCTACGTCAGGTGCAGGAAGAAGTGATGCAGCATAAAGGCGCGGTATGGACGCATGTGATTTCCCTGCGGAGAGAAGATGCAGCACGGCTTGGATATGACAGCGCACAACAGTGGATGGCGCTACTTCGTTCCAAACGGGCAATGCTGTGCAGGCACATGAAAATTGAAAGTGCCAACCTGAGATGGTATGCAGCTTTTCACAATGAGAGCCATCATCCGCATGTGCATCTCATGGTCTACTCTGCAAAAGACAATGACGGATATCTTACCAAACAATCCATCGAAGCAATGCGTTCAGAATTGGCGCATGATATTTTTCGCCAGGATTTCGCTCACATTTATGAGGAACAAAACCAGGCGCGCGGGAATTTAAAATCTCAGGCGGAAGAAGTCATGCAGCAGATGACAGACGCTCTGTGCTCTGGAACAATAGTAAATCCTGTCATAGAAAAAAAGATGATGCAGTTGTCCAAGCGACTGAAAAATACTGGAGGGAAAAAAGTATATGGTTATCTCAAACGGGATGTAAAAAGCCTGATTGATGAAATCGTGGATGAACTTGCAAAAGACAGCCGTGTGGATGCACTCTATCAAGCGTGGGGAAAATGGCAGAATGAAATTCTGTTGACTTACCAAAAACAAGGATTTTCCCTGCCTCCCTTGTCTCAGCAGAAAGTATTTAAAAGTATTAAAAATATGATCATTGCAGAGGCAATGCAACTTGCTGGTCAAAACTTTGTATTTGAAGATGAGGCATTGCAGGAACCAATCAAAGAACCGGAAAGGATACCAGAGGATACAATACCAAATATGGATGCTGTTCTAGAACAATACGAATTATATCCGGAGCAGGAAACCAATAATGATGATGGTATTAGATGGTGGAGCAAAGAGTATAAGCAGGCTCGGAAGTATTTATATGGCGACGATTCCACATCACAGGATTTTACAAAGGCTTTTCACTTGTTCCGACAGGAAGCGGAAAAAGGAAACGGATTTGCAATGCACGATTTGGGACGGATGTGTGCGGACGGTTTGGGATGTGAAATGAATTCAGAATTGTCACAGGAGTGGTATACAAAAGCATTGTTTGTATTCCATGCGGCGGAACAGATCGTTAAACCAAAGCAACGCACCTACCTTTGGTATCGAATAGGAAAGATGTATGCAGCAGGGCTTGGTACAGAACAGAATTATGAAACTGCGGCCGACTGGTTTTCACAGGCAGCTGCAGATGACCATAAGTATGCCCAGTATTCTCTTGCAGGGTTGTATTATCGTGGACAAGGCGTGGAGCAAAGCTATGAACAGGCGTTTCGTTTATACTATCGTTCTGCGGAACAAGACAATCCCTATGCAGGTTATGAAGTGGCAAAGATGTATCGGGATGGAATTGGAACAACGGTACAGCCAGAGCAGACAGAACGGTTCTTTCGTTCCGCTTTTTGCGGCTTTACCTCTTTGGAAAAGCAAAGTCATGATGATAAACTGCAATACCGTTTGGGACAAATGCTGTATACGGGAACTGGAACAGAAAGAGATGAGAAAGCAGCAGCAGAGTATTGGGAAAAGGCTGCAAGGCTCGGAAACGTCCATGCCCAGTATTCTTTGGCTAAGCTATGGATAGAAACAAATACCGGAGATATATCTAAAGCACTGCAATGGTTAACAAAAGCAGCGGATGGTGGTCATGCGATGGCACAGTACACGCTTGGAAAGTATTATCGGGACGGGACTCATGTGGATAAAAGCATGGATCAGGCGGTACGTCTGTTTTTATTATCCGCAGAACAAAACAATGCATATGCGGCGTATCAGCTTGGTAAGTTATATCTTGCCGGAGAAGGAATTCCAAAGGATGTGGAGATGGCGGTGAAATGGCTGAAGTGTTCTGCAGAACAAAGAAATGTCTATGCCCAGTATGCGTTAGGGAAACTTTATCTCTGTGGGGAAGATGTGACGCAGGACATTGAAAAGGCATTGGACTACTTGAAAGCATCCGCGAAACAGAATCATGAGTATGCATCTTATCAGCTTGGAAAATTGTATCTCAACGGAGAAGTGGTTCCCAAAGATGTGGAAGCTGCGGTACGGTACTTGGAAACATCTGCAGGGAACGGAAATCAATTTGCACAATATGCATTGGGGAAGTTGTACCTACAGGGAAAAGACGTTTCTCGCGACAAGGAAAAAGCGATGAACTATCTGGAGATATCTGCCGCACAGGGAAATCTGTATGCCAAATTTCTACTGGAACATTTGGACTCATTTCGAGATCCGTCTCCGTTCCTTGCAGCTACTCGGCTACTGCATCGTTTGGAAAGTTTGTTCCGTGAAGATTACCGCAAAACAACCAATGGCAATCCTTATTCGATTGACCGCAAACGCAGACGCAAGCTGGCTGAGAAAAAACAGGCACAGGGACATAAACGAGATGACCAAGAATCAACTCAACAAATTTATTGATAAGGAGGTTTGCATATGCCAGGATATATTTATTTTACAGAAGAACAAAAACAGAGAGCAAATGCCGTGGATCTGGAGGACTTTCTTGTTCGGCAGGGAGAGAAGCTGCTTCGCTCTGGCAGAGAAAAGAGGCTTGCCAGTGACCACAGTATCACCATACGTGGAAACCGCTGGTATGATCATGCAACAGAAAAAGGAGGTTTTGCAATCGATTTTGTACGGACGTATTATAATCAGAGTTTTCCGGATGCAGTCACGATGCTGCTTGGTGGAGAACAGGGACAGACCTATCGAGAGAGCAAACCGCAGGAATCGGAACCTGCAAAACCTTTCGTATTACCGGAAGCTCATACTGATATGCATCGTGTGTTTGCTTACCTGATTAAGACACGATGTTTGGAGCGTGAAATTGTGGCAGAATTTGCAAGAGCGAAGATGCTCTATGAGGATGCTAAATATCACAATGCAGTATTTGTGGGATACGATGCGGAGGGTATTCCCCGCCACGCACACAAACGCGGAACGTATGCAAATGTCGAGGCATTCAAAGGGAATGTGGATAGCTGCGATCCGCGGTATAGCTTTCACTGGATCGGACAAAGTGATACGGTGTATGCGTTTGAAGCACCTATTGATATGCTTTCATTTCTTTCTCTCTATCAACAGAACTGGAAGCAGCACAGCTATGTCGCACTTTGTGGTGTAGCGGAACACGCATTGATGCAAACGCTGACAGATGCACCACATGTGAGTAAAATTGCCTTGTGTCTGGATAACGATAAAGCTGGAGTACAGGCACGGGAACGCATACAAAAATATCTTGCAGAGCGAGGATACAGGAATGTATTCTCGCTTTTTTCAAATCTGAAAGATTGGAATGAAGATCTGCAAGCATTGAGTAAACCTCCGCCTGAAATAACAGAGGACCAACGACCGGTCATGCAGATGGGATGAAAGGAGGCTGTCATGCAGACACATCAAATTGTATTATTTGTGTGTATTGGGCTTGGCATGTTTGCTGTGATTGGTGGCTTGACATTGCTCTCCAATTACTATACGCTCAATGGCATTAAGTCACGGACGGTTGGAGACGGACAGCATGGAACTGCACGGTTTGCAACAGAAAAAGAAATCCGAGAAACGTATGCCCACATCCCCTATCAGCCTGAGAAGTGGAGAAAAGGAGAATCCCTTCCATCGGAACAGGGATTGGTAGTTGGATACAAAAAGAAAGGCGGAACTGTCACTGCGTTGGTGGACAGCGGAGATATCCATTGCCTAATGATTGGTGCAGCCGGTGTCGGTAAGACCGCAAATTTTCTGTACCCCAATATTGAGTATGCGTGTGCATCCGGCATGAGTTTTTTGACCACAGATACAAAAGGTGATTTGTTTCGAAATTATGCCGGAATTGCAAAGCATTATTACGGATATAAAATCTCTATTCTGGATTTGAGAAATCCTACCCGCTCGGATGGTAATAACATTCTTGAGTTGGTCAACAAGTATATGGATAAATATCTGAAAGATAATCGTAATCTTGTAGCGAAGGCAAAGGCGGAAAAATACGCAAAGATTACCGCCAAAACCATCATCTGTTCTGATAGTGCGTCTGCCAGTAGCTATGGTCAGAATGCATTTTTTTATGATGCAGCGGAAGGACTGCTGGCATCCGTGATTTTGCTGGTTGCGGAATACTGTGAGCCTGAGAAACGTCATATTATTTCGGTGTTTAAATTGATTCAGGATCTGCTGGCTCCCTCCCCTGTTAAGAATCGAAGTCTGTTCCAGCTTTTGATGGATAAGCTACCGCCAACGCATAAAGCCAAGTGGTTTGCTGGAGCTGCGCTCAACAGTGCGGAGCAGTCAATGGCGTCTGTGCTTTCCACTGCGATGTCCCGGTTGAATGCGTTTCTGGACAGTGAGATGGAGCAGATTCTTTGCTTTGACAGTTCCTTGGATACTGAAACATTCTGTAAAGAAAAATCCGCAATTTTTATTGTGCTTCCAGAGGAAGATAACACCAAATATTTTATGGTATCGTTGTTTTTGCAGCAACTATATCGTGAAATGCTAACGATTGCTGACGAGCATGGCGGGAAGCTGCCAAACCGTGTGATGATGTTTGCGGATGAGATTGGTACGATTCCTAAAATTGAGTCGATGGAGATGATGTTCTCCGCAGGTCGTTCCAGACGGATCAGCATGATTCCCATTATCCAGAGCTTTGCACAGATGGAAAAGAACTATGGAAAGGAAGGTTCCAGTATCATCATTGATAACTGCCAAGACATTCTGTTTGGTGGATTTGCACCGAACTCTGAAAGTGCGGAGATTTTATCCAAAGCACTTGGAAATCGAACCGTCCTGTCTGGCTCTATCTCCAGAGGGAAGAACGATCCAAGCCAGAGCCTGCAAATGATGAGCCGCCCCTTGATGTCACCAGATGAATTGAAAACACTTCCAAAAGGACATTTTATTCTTGCAAAAACTGGAAACTGCCCAATGCAGACACAGCTTCCTCTGTTTCTCAAATGGGGAATTCAGTTTGGTGATGCCTATGAAGTGCCGGAGCAGGCCGCTAGAACTGTGAAGTATGCGGATCGTTTTGAACTGGAACAAGAGATCGTGCGGCGTAGAGATGCAGAAGAAGATGATGAATGGGAGGAACCGCCAATGCCTGATGCAAACGAAACACGCAAGGGAGGGCAGCAACAGTCACAAATGCAGACAGCGAGAGAACACAATAGCACACCAAGACGTCCTCCGCTGAGAACCGATTAGGAGGTGATTTGCATATGGGGTATTTTTCTAATATCTACAAAGCGGAACTGCCCCATCGTGCTAAAACCGTGTATATGTATTTAAAAGACCGAAGCAATGCACAAGGACAATGTTATCCGGCGATTAGTACTATCGCAAAGGAACTACACTTGTCCCGGCGCACGGTGGAACGCGCAATTCAAGACTTGATTACAGCAGAACTTTTGAAAAAAGAGCAGCGATGGAGAGAAAATGGAGGGAAAAGCAGTCTGCTTTATACCATAACAGACAACAGTTAAAAATAGTAAAGCCGCCAAGGGGAATCTTTGTCATCATGGTGACATATGGTATATGTCACCATGACATATGAAAGAAGATAACACTTTAAGTACTATATAAACAGAGAAAGAGATTAATATAGACCATAATTAGAATTAAATTTTTTCATTGTTTAACATCTCCTGTACAGCAACCTTGATAATACTTTTATCTCTGTCATTAAGCATTTGTATCATGCGAATTAATTGCTCTGTTTCAGTATCTATAGATTGCATTTCTGGATAAATTAGAGCATCTGCTGAAATTGCAAGGGTACGGGCAAGTTTTATAAAGTTTTCTAGACTGGGATTTTTCCCTTCATTTTCTAATGCCATAATATATCGAGTAGTAACTCCTATTCTTTCTGCAAGTGTTTCTTGAGTAATTTCAGCAGAAAGTCGACTCGATTTATAAATTGCTCCCAAATAAGAAAGATTTAAATTTTCCACTAATAGTTCACCTCCAACACCATTGTATAGTTCTGGTATTCAAGATTGAACGATATATTAGTTCACTAAAAACACGAACATATAAAAATAATGCACAAATTATAAGTGGTGGGTACCTTCCCGAACGAGAATTCTGCCCTGATGTTGGTCTATGCTAGACTGCGCTATGTTGCCAGTACCTAGTGAGACAACAAGAAATACATGAATATGAAGCATCTGGAGACAGCTTAGGAAGATGTCTCTATTGCCGACTGAGCTCATTCATACAGGGCTCTGAAAACTAATTTGCGCATAACTCTTGATAGTACCTGACAGTACAAAAAAATACCGTTAACTTTTCACCAGTTAATTGCCTCAGATTATATGGGCAACACAAAACATCCCCTGTTGTAGAATAATGAAAACTGAACTGCCCTAGATTGTACGGACAGCACAAAAAAGCCCCGTGGTAGGATAATATGAAGTTTTAAGCGGAGTGGCGCAGCGTGAGCGGTGCCACTCCTGCTTTATACTGGATACGCTCATGGTTATAGAAATGTATGTATCGGTCTATCATGTCTCTGGCTTCAGCAAAGGTAGCAAGCTTGTGTCTGTAGATGCACTCCGTTTTCAGAATCCCAAAGAAATTTTCAGCCATGGCATTGTCCGTTTTTACTGGACTGGTTCAGTCTCGCAGATCCGACATATGGGGGTATTTTACATGGGCAGCGAATTACAGACAATGAACGGACAGAATAAACTGGCACTTTGAGCAGAGCGTGTATCAGCTTGCCGGAGCAGTGACTAGAGTGTAAGAGACTGGTGAAAGGCAAATGGCATCTGTGAACAGACCTTCTACAGATGGCGGAGGAAACTGTATGGAATTGCCAAAGCGTAGCAGAATGGCTCTTGCTTTGCAGAGGTGACGCCTGTCTGCAGAGATGCTGGAAGCATAGCTATTACAGTCCGGATTGCAGGAACAGAAGCGGAGATTCACAGCGGTGTATATGCGGAGACTGTTGGCATGGCGCTTCGCCTTCTGAAATCATGCTGAGCGATTTTACCGAAGCTGACAAGGTCTATATTGCCTGCGGCTACACAGATCTGCGCCGTGGAATAGATGGTCTGACCTCCATGGTACAGGAAGCCTTTCAACTGGAACCCTTTACCAACGCCCTCTTCCTCTTCTACGGCAAACGCAGAGATCGTATGAAGGCACTGTACTGGGAGGGAGATGGATTTCTCCTGCTTTACAAACGCCTGGCATTCGGAAGCTTCCGATGGCCGCGCTCTGAATCCGAAGCTAGAGAGCTGATGCCTCAGCAATACCGATGGCTCATGGAGGGTCTCAGTATTGAACAGCCAAAGGCTCACAAATCGGTAAACGGATTGGAAATGATCTGACCTTTTCTGATATAAATCTATATTTATGTGATATTTTAGAGTATAATAAAAATAAAAAACATTAGATACGCAACGTGTAAAAAGTTTAGGGCAACACCGCATAATATTATCTGCGGCACTTTGCGAAAATTTCGCGCCATAAATTCGTTGTGAATCCTTGAAATCCATCAAGGATTCCAGCGGATTCACACCTTTTTCTGACGAGAAATTTTTCCACAAATTGCTCTTGCTGAATTATACGGTATTGCCTTAGTACAAAGAAATAGGGATGAGCAAAACACAGGCTGAATAAAGAGGTTTAGACGAGGCAGATGACAAAAAGCGCTTTGAAGGTCCAAAAAGCGCACAAAACCCAAGCCCGGCAGGAAGCCGGACAGATGAAGCAATATGGAAACCTCCGTCAAGCGCCTCTGCGGAAGGATTTGGGTGAACGGTAGGAGTGAGAGACGAAAGAAACGGCGGCCATAGCAACAGCCAGAGCAGAGATGTGTGCCAGGGTGTTGAGATTAGCAGCACTGCTGCCGCTGCGGACCCAGAGACGTTCCTGACCAGTGGCCTTGAAGCGGGGATTGTAGCGTTCGCAAGGCATAAATACGCTTGAAGCGCAAGCATTCCCGGTCAATGGAAAGCCGATAATCCATCGACAGTGTTTTATACTTGGTATAGCCGCGGTTCTTCTTCCTATTATTCCAATTTTTGTAATTGCAAGGGCAGACGCAGGTTTTGGATTGTCGGAAAGGACAGCAGAATTTCTGTCGGGTTCGGCCATGGTCGGTTGTTTTTCCATCCTTGTGCATCGCAAGGCTTGCGCCACAGATGGGATTGCCCATGGACAGTTTTTTGGGGTCTTTCGCTCTCCGCTTATTCAGAGGGATAACGGCTTCTCCCCTGTAAACATCCTTTACCAAATTGTAGACCGCTTTTGCGTCATAGCCCTTATCACCTATGAATGTGCACTCTTTGATAGGCAGGACAGTGTTGGCAGAGCGGAGGATATTCTCCACAACAGCGGAATCCACGACATTGGCGGGAGTAGTCAGTTCATAGAGCAGCAGGCCGGATATGCAGTCCACCAGAACATGGTTTTTGTAACCCCAGTAGAACTCGTAACGCCGTTCATTGTGCTGGTTCGATGCGGAATGGACGCCTAGGGCACAGTCCGGGTCTGCCTTAGGGTGGTTTTCCGGTTTGAATTTCTCCTCGGCAAAGGACTTTGGATTGTTCTGCCTGGTATTCGCCGCAACGGGCGTGGAGTCCAGGCCGATAAACGAGGCGTCCACAATGCCCAGTTCGTAGAGCTTTTTTACCTGTGCTGCCGATCTCTTTCAATTCCCCGTTGTCCAGCTTCTTCAGAAAGCGGTCATAGGTCCAGTAGGACGGCAGCGGTTTCATGATGTTAAAGCCACAGTAATGGGCGATAAGCCGACTGTTATCCAAATAATCCGCCAAATCCGTGATTTGTGAATATCCCTCACATTTCATGACGATAAATGCGCAGACCATTGCTTCCTTGGGGAAGCCCCGCCGCCCGGTAGCTGCTTGCGGCAGCGTGAAGTCCAGACAGCTGAACAGCTTGTCATAAAAACCATCGGCGCTTTGGGATGTGAACAGCGTCACGTCCTGAATGATTTTCTGTCGGTAGATAGCGGCCAGCCCCTTTCTGTAGTAAGTTTTCTTCCAAGTCAATTTTACCAAAAAAAGCTCCGCTTTCTACGATATATGAGTGATTTTTAGTTTCAGCCATGACCAGAATCCCTTGCAATCACTGAATTTTTTGAGTTTTGCTCATAGCTGACAAAGAAAAATAGAGAAGGTGAGGAAAGAAAATGTTTTTCATTCTTTTTGGCGTTTTAACCGAAGAGCAACAAAATTTAGTGGAACAACTATTTCGGGAGCACCATATTCAATTCCAACGTATTTCTTTCAAAATCGTAAAATCCGAAACCTCAGCTAATGATGCAGTGTCTACGGCGTATCTAAAGATTATGGATAACATTGAAAAGATTTCTGAAATCCCTCGTCCCCAAATTACCGCCTTCTGCGTTACTATGGTGAAGAATGCTTCTGTTGATATCATTCGTCAGTCAAAACGGTTTGTTCCTATGGAGGCGTTAGACAATCTGAGCGATGAATCGGAACCCAGCTTTGAAGATGCCTACATAAAGAGAAGTGATATTCTGAAACTATCAGAACTAATTGATATGCTTACCCAAGAGGATAAATTGCTTATTCAAATGAAATATGCACAGGAAATGGGGTATGCCGAAATAGGAGCATTGCTTGGTATTTCGGAGGAAGCCGCAAAAAAACGAGGACAACGGATTATTCAAAAATTAAAAAATTATATGGAGAGGGGGTGATTATGGTGAGTGATAATTTTACTGATATGTTAAAGCTTGCGGCAAAACTCAATTTTGATCAAGAAGTTTTAAAGAATACAAGTGATACAGAACCTTCCTGTATTGAAGTGGACTTGAATTGTACGCAAATACAAAAGCTGAGTGAAAAGGTGTTACTCCTGCCGCCTCAAGGCATATTTATACTGTTCAGTAAATATTGCTTCCGTTTCACTCCGGCAGAGACAGAGTTGTTCTATCACATAGAACAAGCAAAGGCGCTTTTACTTTACTATCAAAATTTACTTTCTTTTGTTATTGGAATAAGAGGACGACGAAGCATCTCTGATTCATCATTTAGAGATGCTTGCAAAATAGCATTAAAGCAATATTTGGATCAAGAACTCTATACTGACGAGCATCAACCAGTTTTGCTTGAGTCTAAAACCAGAACAGTATTTAGAAGAATAGCACAAAAGATTGCCATTGTTGCAATCATTGCGATTATGAGCTTTTCGACAATGATGGTTGCTAACGCCGAGTTTAGAGAACGGGTTATTTCGTGGGTGATTGAAACCTTTGAAAAATATAGTATCTTTGAATTAAAGAGCGATGATGCGCCAACAGTTCAGGAGTTGCAGAAATACAAGCCACATTATATCCCGGAAAAATTTCAGTTATTTAACACAGTTGAACAGCCCAGCTTGATCTTGTATGAATATAGCGGTGCAAACAATGATACGCTCAATATCTTAATGAGTCTGTCTGATATGCGAATCTATATAGATACCGAAGGAATTGATTTGGAAAGGCTGGACTTGGGAGCTTCCTTTGCTTACTATTTTGAAAAAGATAACATTCAGCATGTTATTTTTGAATGGGACGGTTACTATTTTATAGTCTATGGTACTGTCAGCAAAAGTGAGCTAATCAAGGTTGCTGAGAATGTTGAAATGCAATAGAAAAGTTTTTTAAGCCTTGAATTGTCAAGTCAAGCTTTAAATATCCCATAAAATATGATACCGATAGTTTTGGTAGTATCTCTACAAACAAATGCACATGATCCGTACATGCTTCTGCTTCGATTGGTTTTACCCCTTTCACTCACATAATTGTCTTAATATTTTCCCTATTGCTACTCGTTTTTCCTTGTAGAAAATCTTTCTTCTATACTTTGGCGCAAATACTATGTGGTATTTGCAATTCCACTTTGTATGCGATAAACTGTTAATAGCATTCATTCCTATAATGAATTCCTCCCTGTTGTTTTATTGTTGCAGTTGGCAGACTGCTCAATAATTTTAAGGCAATACCTCACAAATCGCTCTTGGCGAATGATGCGGTATTGCCTTAACAGGTTTTTTTACTCATCGCCATAGGCTTTTTTTGAACCACTCGTTTAACGAGTGGTTTTCTTTATACAACAAGGCGGTAACCGAACCAACCTGCTGCCGCCATCAATAAATTTTGCTCTATTCGCACCTAAAACGGAGTTTACACAGAATTTGGGATTGACCCAAAAAAGATTGTCCCCTTTTTTCTCTTTGTGCGTTATATGGGTGAACCCCAAATAACACATAAGGAGGATTTTTATTATGCAAAAGCAAAAAACAATCTTATTAATACTTGCCGCCGCTGTGGCAATGACGATGCTGACGCTGCCAGCATCAGCTGCCTCGGCCATGCCATCCATAAATGGACAAATGTTAGCTAGCCGTATCATTTCCCCCCGCTGGGCAAGCACGACATTGGTTGTCCCATCCATCACGAATTCGGGACGTAATATTTCTGTATCACTTTTGATTACACCCAAGAAAAGTGCCGAGAAATCGTCAGGAACCCTTTATCTTGAACAGTACGTCGGAGGTAGCTGGAAAACGGTAACGTCATGGGTGATTAGTAAAAGCGGAACGGTTGATATGACCAAATCCTGTACAGGTAAAAGTAAAGAAAAATATCGTACAAAGGTTGATGTTACTACAGGCTCGGATAGAATCACCGCTACATCGACTGAAATTACGCTATGAGTAAAACAAAAAGAATACTCTCTATGTTTGAATTTTGTACTATGGAGGTGAACACATAATTTTAATAAGTAACGAGAGGGGTGATTCCAATGCCTTAAAGGATATGATAAAACGACCATACCAAAATCAAAATAAAAGCAAGGAGGAATTTCCATGACAAACATGACTAAAAGTTCCGCAATCAAAAGATTTATTGCGCTTTTTCTAGTTGTTTTAACGATGATTACAGTTTTACCTGTCCCCGCATCTGCTGCAAGCAACCAGTGGATTTATGGAGATGGTAAGAAATCTGCTTATAGCATTCGCCTAGATCCACCACATTTTAGCGGCGATGTATATCATGTTCACTTTTACAAAAAGACTAAACATATTTATTGCATGAGGTTGGATAACTTTAAAGTATGTGATTCTAAAAACTCCGATAGAAGCAAAGTGCCTGAATGGCTTATGAAAGAGGCTATGAATAATTCTAAGGTTCAAGATCGAGTTAAAGAATATAATCCAGCTATTAAAAACAATTCTGGGCTTATTAAGGGATTACTTGTAGCTGGGTCATCTATTCTTGTTATTTTAGCAGCAATTAATATTTTTACAGGACCTGCTGATGATATAGCGGCTT
>OHNO01000087.1_pt1 | contig 55344 bp, 57 predicted proteins | sample 1569521 | NCBI WGS metagenome assembly OHNO01 (sample SAMEA3879604, study PRJEB24766) | human gut metagenome | biome: human-associated habitat; feature: feces | place: USA | collected 1985/1987
GTCATCGTGCTGGGCGTCGCCTTCCTCATAAGCCCCTACGGGCTGCCGATGCTCGTCGCATGGCTTATAGCTCAGCTGCACTGGCTGAGGTACGCCATCCAGGCCGCCGTGTACGGCTGAGGGGGTGGCGGCATAGCGGTAACGCGGATCATACCCATGCACAGCGGCAAGAGCGTGGCTTCGGCGCTGAAGCTCCGCACGGGCTATTCATTGTCAAATACCTCTCTTTCATAATTGAAGCGCTGCGAAGCTTGATCTCGTAATCAAGGTGACTGTATAAGTCGGCGGTTATGCGTATCGTGCTGTGGCCGAGCCATTGCTGCACCTCAATAAGCGGCACTCGATTTGCAATCAAAACCCCGGCGCTGGCATGTCGGAGGTCATGAAAACGAATATGGCGCAGACCTTGTTTCTTAAGCAGCGCAGAAAAAGAAGCCGTCAAATGCGACGGCTTCATAATTTGTCCATTACAGCCTGTGAACAGATAGCTATCTTGAGATGGGAGATTGCCTCCATACTTTTTGAACCGGTAAGGCTTTGTGCAGTATTGCGTGATAGTGGAGCACGGAGTTGGAAGACAAGCCGCGATTAAAAAGCCAGGAGAAATAGTCCTGTATCTGGCTGTGAGTAACTTCGCTCAAATGCAGATTCAGTGGTTCAAAGTACGCACATATTTCATTGGTGAGTTTTTGATATGAATGATATGTAGTCGCAGCAACAACAGGCCATATGGTTTTAAGCCAGCCTGACATATATCCGGTAAACAATATTCCCGACGAATGGAGGCCCAAATCTAACGAGTATTGCCTCCTCAATTCCTGCAGCCGTTCATCCGCCTTTCGTTTGTTTCCCGCTATTGTCAGGCCGGTGGATATCCATTTGGAGTATCTCCTTCCGTCGGGATACTTGAGATTGAGCACCGCATACCAGTGATTTTTCTTTGCTGTCAAATGACCGCTGACCATAAAAAAGACTCCTTTACCATAAGATAAAGGAATCATATCATGCCGAGATAACCGATTATATGTCGTCTGACTCGAAATCACCGGCTTCAAAAGGAAGCTCACAGTCAAAAAATGCAGTAAAATCAATGCTTCCGGGGTTCGTCGGAGGAGCGGAGGGAACCGGTTCTCTCCTGAATGTCTCTCCAAAAATCGAGAGACGAGAACAAAGTTAATACACGGAGCGGTATCGAAGTGGTCGTAACGAGCCGCACTCGAAATGCGGTTGTCCGTAAAAGGGCACGTGGGTTCAAATCCCACCCGCTCCGCCAAAGGCGCTGTTTTGTGCGATGTTTTCGCCGAAACAGCGCCTTTTTTCGCTGTTATCCCGGCAGCGGCTTTGGCTCAGGTACGAAGTCAAGGCTGTTGACAAGCGTCTCGGCCGAGTTGAGCTTCGCCGTGTAATCCAGATGCGAGTAGATGTTGGCCGTGGTCGAGAAATCGCTGTGGCCGAGCCACTCTTGTATCTGCTTCATCGGGACACCGTGGGCGAGCAGCAGACTGGCGCAGCTATGACGTAAATCGTGGAAGCGTATACGCCGCAAACCGTGCCTGTCGAGCAGCTTAGGGAACGCTGCCGAGATGTAGTCTGGTTTTATCAGCACCCCAATCTCATCTACGCAGATATAGCATAGGTAGTCGCGGCAATAACTCCCGCCGCACAGTTTCCGCTGTCTGCTCTGCTGCGCTCGAAGATAGAGCAGCCGCTCTTTGAAGAACGGCACCAGCGGCAGCGTCCTCATGCTGGACTTGTTTTTCGTCCTGTCTGCGGCGACCATCACCTTTTTGCCGTCGATGCGGCAGGTCGTCACAGTGTGACGAATGGTGATGGTGTTGTTTTCAAAGTCTATCGCATCCCATTTAAGGCCGACAACCTCGCTTCGCCGCAGCCCGTAAAACGCTCCGAACAATACGGGAAGCTCCAGCTTCGTGCCTTTTGCTGCGGCAAAAAGCTCGTTCAGCTCGTCGCTGTTGTAGAAGCTCCCGACGAATCGGGCTTTCTTTGGCAGCTCGACATGATCCGAAGGATTGTTCGGAATCAGCTCCAGTTTCACCGCCATATCCAGCGCCTTGTGTATGTTGGCATGGTAGTGTATGACGGAGTTCGCGGAGACGGTCTTTATTTTCTCGTCATAAAAAGCCTGTATGTCGCGCGGCTTCAGGGCCGAGAGCCTTATTCCGGTTTTCCTGAAATAAGGGACGGTAATGCTCTTTACCATTCCCGAGTACGACGAGAACGTCACCGGTGAAACGGAGCGTTTGATAACGTCCAGCCAGCTGAGCATGAAGTCTGCAAACAGCACGTCGCCGGTTAGGGCTGTGACCGGGATAGACGCGGCCGGCACTTCTGGTTTCGGATCCTCGGCTTCAGGCTTGAACTCGATACGCGCCTGTTGCAAAAGCTCGTCAGCCTTGCGCTTGTTGCCTTTTACGGGCAGGGAAGTGGCTATCCACTTGGATTTTCGCTTCCCGTTTGAATCTTTATAGTTGAGGACGATATAGAAGTATCCTCGTTTTTCTTGCAGGTGTCCGGCTACCATATAGTTTCCTCCTTCCGAACGAGCCGTATTACCCGCCGTTGACACTGTCAGTATAAACGGCGGGTAAAAACAACGCAATGATACGGCTACGCCCGTTGGATTACTTTCAGGTAGCTGAGAATATGTATCTTCGGAATCTTGTAGGTTCTGCCTACTTTGAAGTGTTCAATCTTATTGTCCCGCAGGAGGGCATAAGCAGTTTTGTCGCTGATGCCAAGCATCCGGCTCATCTGCTCAACGGTCACAACATCGGGATAATCGCGGAACATAACGCGATATGCCTCGCGGCCTGTCATGGCAGCGCACATATCTGACTCCTCCTTCGTAAGCGGCCTTACCCGCTTGTAGTCTCCCGCCGTATTTGCCACGCGCCCCGGCGGTATGGGGGTTACAGGAGCTGCTTTTGGCAAAGCTGTCTCAACTCTGCTGTGCCGTCCTCACGAACACCGCAGGGCTGCCCCCAAGTCTACGGGGGCGCTTGCGCGAGAATTTATTATCTGCACGCGCTTTCATTGCGAGACGGCTTGCCAAAGCCGTTTTAGGGACAGCGTTCATCGCTCTGGCTTTCGCCGTCATCGCGCCGCCTCCCATGTCGCTGGGCCTCTCAGCCCACGCGGGCAGTTAACTCCTGCACCGTGTATTCAGTTGTCTCGTGACCGGAAAATGTCCTCCTATATACCATGACATTTTTCGGCGAAATTGGCTGTTTGTTCATAAAAAATTCACACTTATTCTTTCACGTAATTTCTTTATGCCCTTCTGTATGCTTTCCGAAACCCGGCGAGGATGTTTGTTTTCTTGCATTGCTATTTGTGTAGCAGAAAGTCCGAGGTAGAAGCAGCCATATATTCTTTCAGCCTGTTTTCGCGGAAGAGACTTTATGAGGGAAAGAAGTTCCTTATTAAGTTCTCGCTGCATAAATATTTCTTCCGGTGTTTGCGGTGGGGATGTCGCATCGTTTTCAATCCCGTCGCCCACATCCAGCGAGTATATGGCTTTGTTCCTGTGCCTTCGGCGGTGGTATGCTTCTTCCTCATTCTCAAACTCGCATAGAGCCTCGTATACCTCGTCGCTCACTTCGACGTACTCGTCGAACTCGTAAGCGTCGGGATACAGCTCGCGCAGATTGACCTCTCTCATCAGGGGGCCTCTACCGCATCGGTGACGAAGACGCCGAGGTGCTCTCTCAGGATGAAAAGCACCGTCTCAAGCTGTTCGCTGTCGAGAGTGCCGACGTAGTCTGTGAGCGCGCGCTTGTCCACGGCTCCGACCCTGTTGTACTGCACCAGCGACAGCGAGCTGAAGTAGACGCATATATCCTCGCACGGCGCAGGAAAAGGCGACGGGCGCATCGCAATCGGCACGGCAAACACGCTCGTGGAGTAATATTCCTCCGCGTCGTTTTGGAGCAGCAGTACGGCCTTCGCGCCGCCGCGCGGCCCAATACGCGGATTTGTTTTGGCGAGGTATATGTCGCCCCTGCGGTATGTTCTTGTAGTATTCATTTTCGTGACCTCCTGATTCTTTTTTCGTGTTGTTGAAGCTAACAGGCCGTCACGGGTACTTTGCGGAGTAGCACTCCCAGAGCATAAAAACTCCTTCCAGCCGCGAGGACGGGAAGGAGTAGAAAAAACAGGGCCGCATGAATGGTATAGTAGTACCACAGGATAGACTACGCCCACGGCGTAATCTCTATCATGCGGCACTAGGGTGACTACACCATTCGGCGGCCCCACGGCTCAGCTAATGATACAATATTCTATTTTCTTACCGGTATCGCTCCGGTTTAACGCGCCTCATATTCAGCACGTCGTAGACGGTTACATACCCGCACTTGCTGCATTTAGACTGAATATGCCCGCTGGTGTCTCCGTATACGGCGAACATATTTCGTTTGCAGTACGGGCACTTTATAAATCTCGGTTTCTGGCCGGATATTGCTTTCCTTGCCATGACAATCTTGCGCCGCAGCTCTTCGGGCGGCATTGTCGTATACACTCCCGCCCTGCTCATACGCACAGCTCCAAAATATCCGGCGCGAAACGGCGCGGCAGGGAAACCAGCAGGCCGAGCTTTTTGAGCCGTATCTTCATTGCGGTGAACGATACGTTAAAAGCGCTGCTCAAATGCCCTATTAGGAGCCACGCGCGCTGCGTAAGGCAGCCGCCGAAAGCGGTCAGCGGCTTGTCTCCGCACATCTTCCGGAATGCGGCTTTAAGCCTGTCCTCCGGCATAAGCAGCGCCGCGCCGAGGGCGTTTGCCTGCCACTCGTTCCAGTCCTCATGGGACTTCAGCTCGCGCAGCGAGTAGGCAACGGCGCGGTATTTGCTTCGGCAAGCCGCCTGAACTTCGGGCGCTTCCAGCTGGAACAGTATCTGATGGGCGCATTCGTGCGCGAGAGTGAAGCGCCGGCGCCGGTTCTTTTTAGGTCCGTAGAAGCCCAGAAGCCTCCGATCAATTAGTATATGGCTACGCTTCAGCGGTACAACAATACCCTCTCCATTGAGCTTGCAGGTGTACGCGGTGTCGCTGTAAGCGGTAACGCCCAGTACACTGCCGTCCTCGGACAGCGTCCGGTAGGATACATCCAAACCCAGATACTCTTTTGCAAGAGCGTCTATGTCCACAGCGTATTTTTGTTCGGCGGCGGGGACGGTACTGAGAAAGTCATGCGTCACCGCCGCCGAGATATGTTCAATATCTTCATACGACAAAATCATGCCCTCGCCTCCACAAACCACTTGCTGCCCTCGTTGAACAGGTAACGCTCCTGCCCGTTTATCTGCACGGTGTAGCGTATCCCGCCGCCTCCGACCTTGTTCGAGGACGCGCGACACTTGTACAGCACGCGCTCGATGGGGAACGCGCGGCCGCCGCGCCAGCGTATGACGCGCGGCTGCACGGAGCCTTCTTCATCTATGTCCACGTTGACCGAAACATAAGCCTTGCGGCACTGAGCGTCCACGTCAATCCCTCCCAACAAAGTGTTGACACACACAATTTCAAGTGATAATATGTACTCACGAACAAATATTCGCTTGAGTGAGGCAAGTATAGCACGAACTTAATTGCGTGTCAATAGTGAATCCGTAATTTCTGTTCGTGCTAAGATGTAGATAGAAAGAGGTGTCGTATGGCATTCAGTGAGAAGCTAAAAGAAAAGCGCGCGGCGTCAGGGCTGACGCAGACGGAGCTTGCAAAGAGAACGGGCGTGACTGCGCGCACCATACAGAACTACGAGCTGGGGACGCGCAGGCCGGGGAACATGGTTATAGTCCAGCGCATCGCCGAAGCGCTTGGCACGACTACGGAGTACCTTCTCAGCAGCGGTGAGACGCTGGTAGTCGAGGCGCATGAGCGAGGCGGTGCGAGAGCCGCGCGGGACATCAACGAGCTGGTCGGCGAGGTCACGGGTATGTTTGCGGGCGGCAAGCTCAGCGACGACGCGCTCGACGGAGCCATGCGCGCACTCAACGAGGCGTACTGGATAGCCAAGGACAAGAACAAGAAGTACGGCAGAAAAAAGAAAAAGGACGCTGAGGACGCATGACGGCAAAGCAGCTCTCCGAGGTAGGAGAAAAGCTCGTGAAGCGCTGCGGCACGCGCGACCCCTTCGAGATTGCGCGGCAAATAGGCGTTGAAGTGCTATTTTGCCCGGACTTCGGCAGCATGAAAGGTATGTACCGCGTAGTGCGGCGCAACCGCTTCATATTCATCAACGACAGCCTCACGCCGCAGATGCAGCACATAGTCTGCGCGCACGAGCTGGGACACGATCAGCTCCACCGGGATCTCGCCAAGACCGGCGCGCTCCAGGAGTTCATGCTCTACGACATGACGACGAAGCCGGAGTACGAGGCCAACATCGTCGCCGCCGAGATACTGCTCGACACGGACGAAGTCCTCGACTATGTCTACCACTACGGATACACCTCCGAGCAGATAGCCAAGGCGATGGACACGGACATAAACCTCGTCGCGCTCAAGGTGGCGCATCTCGCCGAAACAAACCGCGGATTGCGTCCTGTGGAACACAGGAGCGACTTTTTGAAATGACACCCGGAGGGGACAATGGAGAACATAGTTTTCGAGCGAAACTACGAGCTGCCAAAAGAAGAAGATACCCTCTCGTCTGCAATCTTCGAGCAGGCGTTCGCGCCGGGCGGCTTCTTTGAGGAGTATACGAAGAAAACGGACGCCATACCGAAGGTCATAGTGCCGGAGGACAAGGCCAATTACGAGTATCTGCTGGAGCGCTGTGACGGTTTTGCGAAGAAGCATCACGGCCGCATCCGCGGCGTAGTGGACTACCGGCACTGGGATTCGCACATAGAGCTGTTCCTGCCCATGCTTGAGTTTGATGACGAGGAAGACATGGAGCTGCTCAGGGACATCGGACAAAAGGCGCACTATTTAAGCGTCACGCACGAGAACGGGAAGTACCGCGTCTATATCCTCATAAACTACTTTCAGGAGCTTATGAGCGACGAGTACGGCGACTACATCAAGTACGAGATAATAATGCAGGACAGCGCGCTCGCCGCCATGCTGAATATGTCCGAGCTGTCGGAGGAGGATAAAGCCACAGCGCAGCTCATAAAGGAAATACTCGACCGCTTCGACAATGAGACAAACGTTGACCGTACGACGGCGCTCAGGGCGGTTGTGGACTACCTGGTGAAAGAGGAATCCGCGGAGATAACCGTTGAGCGCATAGCGGCGATGCTGATGATGCTGCTCGAAAAGATATTAGACGAGGAAAAGCACGGAGAGGACGAGTAAGAAAGGAAAGGAGCTGATTGAGACGTGGAGCGGACATACATCGCAATAGACCTCAAGAGCTTCTACGCCTCGGTCGAGTGCCGGGAGAGGGGGCTGGACCCGCTGGACACGAACCTCGTCGTCGCGGACGAGAGCCGGACGGACAAGACGATTTGCCTCGCCGTGACGCCCTCGCTCAAGAGCTACGGCATAGGCGGGCGCTGCCGGCTCTTTGAGGTCAGGCAGCGCGTGCGCGAGGCGAACTCGGGCCGGCGGCACGACGCGCCGGGGCATAAGCTGGAGGGCAGGTCGCACCTTTCCTCCGAGCTTCAGGCGAACTCTAATCTCGCCGTGGACTTCCTCATTGCGCCGCCGCGCATGGCGTATTACATGGAGTACAGCACGCGCATCTACCAGGTGTACATGAAATACGTCGCACCGGAGGACATCATCGTCTACTCCATTGACGAGGTGTTCATGGACGTGACGCGCTATCTCAAAACCTACGGCCTCACGCCGCACGACCTGGCGATGAAGATAATCCTCGACGTGCTCAAAACCACCGGCATCACGGCGACGGCGGGAATAGGGACGAACCTTTATCTCTGCAAGGTCGCTATGGACATCGTGGCGAAGCACATACCCGCCGACGAAAACGGCGTGCGAATTGCTGAGCTTGACGAGCGCAGCTACCGCCGCGAGCTGTGGAGCCACACGCCGCTCACGGACTTCTGGCGCGTGGGCAGGGGTTACGCAAAGAAGCTCGAAGAGCACGGGATGTTCACGATGGGCGACGTGGCGCGCCGCTCGCTCACGGACGAGGAGCTTTTCTTCAAGCTCTTCGGCAAGAACGCCGAGCTGCTCATAGACCACGCCTGGGGATGCGAACCCTGCACCATAGAGGCAGTCAAAGCGTACAAGCCCAGCACCAACAGCCTCGGCTCCGGGCAGGTGCTGCACGAGCCGTACACCGCGGAGAAAGCCAGAATAGTCCTGCGCGAGATGGCCGACGCGCTGTCGATGGAGCTGTTTGCCAAGAAGCTCGTGACCGACCAGCTCGTGGTCACGATAGGCTACGACGTGGAGAACATCAAGGACGCGAAGCGCCGCGCGAGCTACAAGGGCGAGATTGTCCGAGACGGCTACGGGCGGCTCAAACCCAAGCACTCGCACGGGACGATAAACCTCGCGCGCTATACTTCCTCGACGCGGCTCATCATGGACGCCGCCGCGGGGCTTTATGACCGCGTGGTGGACAGGAACCTGCTCATACGGCGGCTGAACATCACGGCCTGCCGCGTTATCCCGGAGTCCGAGGCGCCGAAGGAGGACGCGCCGGAGCAGATGGATATGTTCACGGACTACGCCGCCCTTGACGCTGAGCGCGAACGCGAAAACGCCGCCCTTGAGCGTGAGCGGCGCAAGCAGGCGGCGCTGTTGAAGATAAAGCGCAAGTACGGCAAGAACGCCGTCCTGCGCGGCATGAACTACGAGGACGGTGCAACCATGCGCGACAGGAATGGGCAGATTGGAGGGCACAAGGCGTGAGCGAATACGACGACATAATAGACCTCCCGCGGCCCAAGCCCGCGCACGAGCCGATGCCCATGTCCGACCGGGCGGCGCAGTTTTCGCCCTTCGCAGCGCTCACAGGCTATGACGACGCGATAGACGAGACGGCGCGCCTCACCGACGAGCGCATCGAGTTGACCGAAGAACAGCGCGCGGCGCTGGATTACAAACAGCAGTACCTCGCAGCGCTGGATTCGCCGACCGTGACCGTCACTTACTTCGTCCCCGACGAACGCAAGTCCGGCGGCGCATACGTCACGCACACCGGCACGCTCAAGCGCGTGGACGAGGTTGAGCGGGTGTTGGTGTTTGCAGATGGGGTGAGCGTGGAGATGGACGAGGTAATAGCGATTGAAAGTGACTCGCAATGAGCAAACCAGTTATATGATAGGAGAAACACAAAGTCCTAAATTTCTTTCTGATTCTCTCTTTCTGCAATCACATCCTTTATTTCTGCCAACTTGTTCTCATCATTGCTAAGCCGCTTCCTAAATGTGTTCGCGCCACCGCGTAATCCAGCCTGCTCAAAAATATTGATTATGCCGTTACTCATCCTCACACACTCTTCGCGCGCAGCTCGAAGAGTATAAAGGTAGCCCATGGAGACTTCTTCGAGGTTTTCGACCGGACACATAGACGCAAAAACCGACATATGATACGCGTCAATCAACGAACTTATTATCTGTGTGTCGGACATCGAATGTGCTTCGTTTACAACCTGATGCCACATATCAACTGCGGTGTATATCTCCATTGTCTTTTCCATAATCGGAATTTCACATGCAAATTCTGTCCACCCAAGCTTGTTTTCTTCTAAATCCGTTAAATCTATAGAAACGTCCTCAGCATCTGGCGCGTCTTGAAACATCACTGAACTGATGATGGTTGACTGACAGGAGAGTAGCGCCTTTGTAAGAGTGCCATATTTGTCTATTTTATCCGATACCGGCATATCTGCCTCAAGTAATTCAACCTTGGTGGCATATGCAACAATACTCATAAGACAGAATATTAGGTTGTATACAGCGTGTATGGTAACTGTGTCTGCACAATTAATAGCCCTTACCGCATAGGTGGTAGCCTCATTATAAGACTGTAGGTTGCTGTATGTAGTATTCCACAAGCTCAACATTGATTTAAGCATCCAGCCCATTTCGCAGGAATCATCAAAGGAAATCAGCCTGTCGATACATCGGCTAAGTGCAGCCAAGTTAGTATGTTCAAGTGCTCTTATCGCCTCTTCAACCGGCGTTTTCAAATTGGCCGAGCACGTTTGCGAATAATTCCACAGAAAATCTATTGTCAAATTAATAATCTGAGAGTTGATTTTCGCTATCGGGTATCCCAGCGGATATACAGCGCCGCAAGCTTGGCAAATATAGCACTTTTCATCCTGCTGCACAGCCTCAGCCCCACAATTATCGCAGATAAATAACAACGGTTTTCTCTCCTTTTCCTATCAGCCCCGATTCAACCTTCGCGCCAGCTTCTCAATATCTCTCTGCGTGAACGACGCGGGGTCCACGCCGCAGCCGCGGCATATACGGCAAAACTCGGCATAATCCACGTTCCCGCCTTTCGGGTGCATGCGCTGTATTTCGACGGCGACGCGGTTTATGAGGCCGTCGTTGGTGTCGGTGTAGCCGTATTCCTCCATTGCGTTGAGCATCCAAGCGTCAAAGCTCATAACTTTACCTCCTCAAAGCCGTATCACGTTGCCGCCGAGGGCACCCGCGTATTCCTCGCGGCAGGTGAGGAATATGACCTGATGCCTCCCGGCGTATTTCTGTATAAGCTCGCACGAGCGGGCCGCGCGCTCCTCATCCATGTCCGTGCAGGGGTCGTCGAGCACAATCACCCCGCCGCCGTCCGGGAACAGGTGGTCGAGCACGGCAAGCCTGAACGCGAGCGAAACCGTGTCCTTTGTCCCCTCGGACAGCTTGCCGTAGTCTACGAGCCTGTCGGCGCTGTACACATTGAAGTCCAGCTTATTGCCGTTGGGCAGCTCTGCCGCGTCGCGTCCTCCGGAGATAAGCTCGAGATTCTGTGCAAAGCGCTCGGCTATATCGCTCATTGGGCTGCTGCTAAGCGCTGCCCGGTGCTCTGCAAACACACTGTCTATATGCTTCCAGTGTGTGAGCAGCTCTTTCTGCTCAGCAAACCGGTGCTCGGCGTTATATACGGCCTCATTCGGGTCTTCGGTCATCTCGTCGCGGAAATCTTCCAAACGTGCCTCGGCCGCAGATTTCTCGCTCAACGCCTTGCTCTGGTGCGAACGGGCGTCCCTTTGCGTCTGTTGAAGCCTCTCAAGGTAGTCTGCCGGGTCGGAGATGTTCATGTACTCCTCCGGCACATCTTCTGCCGCCGCCGATTCTGCCCTCGCGCGCTCCAGCTCGCTCTCGGCGGCTACGGATTTGACGCGCATGGCGTCCACGCTGCCGTATTCATTAGCGTACTGCCCGAGCGTGGTTTCTTTGGCCGTTATAAACCTGTCCACGTCGGCAAAGCCGCAAAGCGCGAGGATGTCGCCGGATATGTCCTCGGGAGCACGGAGAGTTTCGGGCAGCTCTTTCGCTTTGTCCTCCAGCGCAGATAGATCTTCGCCGTCCAGCGCAAGGGAGAGTTGCCGCTCCTGGTCTTCGGCGTCGCGCACGAGCTTGTCCGCGTCTGCCGCCATAGTCTCCATGGCCTCGAGGCTGTCCACACCGTATTCCTCAAAGATGGCCGCAATCTTCTCCCGTTTCTCCGTGAGCTGCCGCTCCACGTCCTCGACATCCACATCTGCCGGGGTCAGGCGCAGCTCCATAACCCCGGGGACGGTGATGGCGACCGCCTCAGTTATGGCGGCGCTGCCGTCCTCAACGGTGAGCGCCTCGCCGGTGCGCAGCGAGCGCAGCTCGACGCTGTGGCCGTTCAGCATCGTTATTGCGGCGTTCAGGTTCATGCCGCAGAGCTTGTTTTCCAGCCGGGCAACGGCGCGCTGTGCAGCTTTTACCGCCGCCAGCTCGTCCGCTGTCGGGTTCTTTGCGCTCCCGGCACTGGCTTTCAGCGCGTCGAGCTCCGAAGCTATAGCCTTTACCTTTTCGTATTTGCTCTTGAGTTCGCTCGCCGCTTTTTCTGCTTTCAGCACACGCGCGGCGTCGAGCTGCTTTACCAGCTTGGGCCACTCGGCGAGAATCGCGGCGTATTTCTCAACATCGTCCTCGAGGCGCTTTATTATCTTCGCCCTGTCCCGACGCGCCGCGAGCGCCCCGGCAAAGGCGTTGAAGCGGTTGTACGTGGCCTCAGCCTCCTCCACGGCGGCGCACGCGGCCTCGTATTTCTGCATTGCGTCGGTCACGTTCTGCTCGCGCTCATTGAGGGACAAAACGGTCTTCTGCGCGTCCTCGAGGTCGTAGTAGGCCTTGAGTATACTCCCGACGCCGGACTTCCAGCGGTCGGCTTTCTTTTTAGGTGCATTCCTCTCCGCGTCCCAGTGTGCGCCCTCTATTTCCGCTATTTTGCCCTTTATGGCGTTTTCAATGGCGTCGAGCGAGGCGCCGCCGCTCTCCGCGAACGCCGCAGACACGGCGTCGACAATTTCCTGCCTCGTGGCAGACTTGTCCTTGGCGTTCATGAGAGTTTCGAGCGCGGCGTCAGTGTTGTGCTGCGACGAAAGCAGCAGCTCGTTGTACACGCCCTCGCCGTATTGCAGCAGCTCGCGCAGGCGGTCGTTGATGCTTTCCTGCCCGGTTATATTCCCGTCAGGAGTCGAGAACTTACAGCGCGGGTCTGCGCCCCACTCCTTTGTGAGCTTGTATGTATCCTCGCCGTCGCTTATTGTGACGCTGCCGTCGATGGAGTCTCCCACAGCGGCGCTGCCCTTGCGTTGAGTCGGGAAGTAACTGTCACGGAAGCTCTTGCTGCGCCCGTCTATGCGCGCGTTTTGAAAGAGCGTTCGCGAGATGAGGTTTACAAGCGTGCTCTTGCCGGCCTCGTTCCTGCCGTAGACGACGTTCACGCCGTCTTTGAATTCCACGTCCAGATTTCGCGCGCCGGCGAACGAATCACTGGATACCCTGTCTATTCTCATTTCTTCCCCTCCCCAAGCGACTTGAGCAGCTCATAGGCGAGCTGTGCCTCTTTTGGCTCATCCAGCAGGTCTTTCAGGAAACCGGCCGCGAAGCTCGTCTCGGCGAACTCCGCATCTATGATTTCCTCGGATATGAGGCGGCTAAGCTCTGCGTCGCTGTATGTACCCTCGATGAAGCGGCCGAGCAGATCCTCGAGTAGATTGTGCCTCGTGTCATACTCGTCCATCGTAACGGAGCCGCTCAGCCGCAGATCAACGACGCTGTTGTCGCTGAACGCGGACAACTCTCGGCGCAGTGTGTCCTCCATAGTCTCCGGCGAGAGGGCGATACTTTTCCTGTAGAAGCGCAGGTTGCCGGTTTCGACCTGTCTCGCCCTGACGCTCTTGTCATCCGACAGCTCAATAATGAAGCACTGCCCGGCACAGTTGCAGTTGACGTCCGTCTGCACATGGGTTCCGGCGTTGAATATGCGTCCGGACTCCGTGTAGCTGTCCGTGAGCGCCGGGAACGGGACGTGAGTGTGTCCGATGAGCCAGACGTCTAACGGTATTGCCTCAAGCTCCGCGCGCGACATGAGAAAATATAACCCCTCGCTGTCTATCGTCTCGCCTTCGACAGCGCCGTGGGCGATCCCAATATTGAACACCGAGGGGTCTATTTCCGCTTCTTTTATCCAGCCAAGATTGTTCTCACCGGGAGCAGAATGCATGGACGTGCAGAGAGCGGGATACAGAACAACGTTATTATCTCCGGCACTCACGTGGTAAGGCCGGTACTCCTTGAGCAACATGATGTTGTCCGCAGACTGTGCGCAGTCGGAAAAGTCCTGCCACAGCTTTGCGTCAGGACTGTAGTAATCATGGTTTCCGGGCAGGACGGCGACCGTGCCGTTAAAGCGCGAGAGCGCGTCCACAACGGCCTTGACATCGCGCTTGGCGATGCCGCGGAGCCGCTCGAATAGGTCGCCAGCGACGACAAACAGCTCGCAGCCGTTCTCGTTCGCGGCCTCCACCATGCCAGCAAACGCATCAATCCGCGCCGCCGCCAGCTCTGCCGACGCCTCGTGCCCGGCATACCGCAGCCCGATGTGGTTGTCCCCCGTGAGAAAAATTCTTAGCATACGTTGCCTCCAATTAGAGTGTCTTTTTTCCCATATCGCGGCACTAAGAGGTTTTGACCATTTAGCAGCGATGTCATAACAAAGAATGGGATTGGGGGGCAGGAGCGCTCGCAGCGCTTAGAAAAATTGTGCGAGCTGCCTCCTGCCGAAACAAATGCAGTTTATGTCTCATCAGGATACAACGAAGAAATCAATTCGCAGTATTCAGTACCGATTTCCTCTATTTCGTTTTCTCGATGTGTCTCCGTTTCTGACTCGACCATTGGATTTCCTATAAGATAAAGCTCTAGTTCCTCGCGCTCGCGTCCTGATATTACCTTTACCTGCTCCCCGGCTAGCTCGTCTGAATATAATTCTCTGTACTTCTCTTTGTCTTCATTAACGATTGTGCCGGCACCGGTGAAGTCTAGCCCACGGACAAAGTCTTTTGGTATTTTGGGGTATAAAGTAATGATAAACTCTTTTACATTATCCTTGTTCTGGCATATGAAGACACACTTGTATTCATTGAGATATTCAAAATTGTGGGGGAGATTTGTTAGACTTGCGCTCCAGTAATAGTGACATGGGCTATAACGGTTCCACTTTGGGTTCTCTGTAAGCTCAGGAATAAGCCATTCCCGTCCATATTTAATGGCGTTACGAATTTTGGCTCGACGAAGCCACTGCCTTACTGTTACAGGTTCTACTCCATTAATTCTAGCAAATTCTGAGACTGTCATCATCCTTGCTGGAACTTCAAACAGAACTAGCTTCTCATTCCTAAAGCAGTCGTAGCTACTTCCAAAGCTGTGACTCCAATTAAAATGGTTTAACAGCAGTTTAACTCCACTATTCTCAATGACGTATGAATAGTCCCACCATTCGTTCAGCGGATCCGGCAAATACCTTAACTCTACCTCATTATAAAATGACGCCAGCAGGGAATCGAGTGCCCTATAAAAAGATGCTGTATGCTTTGCATCTGCTAAAAGTGCCTCCTCGTTGTATTTGCGTCGAGTTTCCTTCACACTTTCCAGGATTTCTTTTTTAGTTTGCAGCGTTTCATTTCGAAATATATCGATTTCTTCATTCAGAAAATCTTCAAGCTCAAAATACCCGGCACTTTCTTCGAGCTCATCTTCTGTTAATGTGGGATTCTGTTCCGCAAGTTCCTGTAAATCTATCATATCGTGTCCTCTCCCTAATAAAGTAATCTTAGAACACGTACATAATAACACGTCAGTTGTATTGAGTCAATACATTTTCGCTTTTACGTTTCGCTTAGATTACCATTACACAACGACTGAAACGTCTTGATTCATCCAGCGCCAACTTCTCATGATGAGTTACCAGATTAGCTACAATTACCTCGCTTTCCAGTGTGAGAGCAATCTATCCTTGAGTCCAAATGCATTGCTTTGCGTGTGTAACATCACTCTTAAATGTTGTCAAGTATTTTTTGCACAGCATAGCTATGAACAAAATTGACCGCTTAGAGCAGGCGGAGTTTATTGATGTGGCAGGAAAGGATCTAACGATAGACAGCTACGATATTTGCTTTGAGCATGTAGACTTTGGCTATACAAAAGAAAAACAGGTGATACATGACATCAGTTTTACCGCGCATCAAGGTACTGTAACCGCTATTGTCGGCTCTTCTGGAAGTGGAAAAACAACAATCTGTAGTTTGCTCGCCCGTTTTTATGATGTCAATGCAGGAAGTATTACTGTCGGGAATAGGAACATCAGAGATTTCACTTGTGATTCTCTGCTAAGGAATATCAGCATGGTATTTCAGAATGTATATCTGTTTCGGGATACCATCAGGAACAATATGAAATTTGGAAATCCGAATGCTTCTGAGGAAGAAATTATTGCCGCCGCGAAAGCTGCCTGCTGTCACGATTTCATTATGACGCTGCCCGAAGGCTACGATACTATGATTGGCGAGGGCGGTTCTACTTTATCGGGCGGTGAAAAACAAAGGATTTCTATTGCGCGGGCAATTCTAAAAAATGCGCCTATTGTAATCTTAGATGAAGCCACCGCAAGCATTGATCCAGAAAATGAACATCTGATCCAACAGGCAATCAGCAAACTGACCAGAGGAAAAACGGTCATTGTAATTGCTCATCGGCTGGCTACTATCGAAAATGCCGATCAAATATTAGTTGTCGAACATGGAAAAATTGTTCAGAAAGGTACACACAATCAGCTTATCCAGCAAAAAGGCATTTATAGAAGTTTTATTAACATTCGTGAGCGTGCAGAAGGCTGGAGCATAGCTTAATATTCAAAATGTAATTATAGGAAAGAGGTGTGCTATATGTCTTTAACATCTTCTATGTAGGACTATTTAGAGGCTGTGCTGGTGCTTCAGAAACAAAAGGGGTATGTCCGCTGTGTAGATGTATCAGAGTTTTTAGGGGTTACAAAGCCCTCTGTAAGCAGAGCTGTAAAAGAACTTGCTAAAAAGAAATGTTTACTAAAAAAAGACGATGGCACACTCTCTTTGACAGAGCAAGGACAGAGTATTGCGAAACAAATTTATGAGAAACACCGATTTTTTACAAAACAGCTTATTAAAGCAGGCGTTCCCTGTGATATTGCAGAAGCCGCTGCCTGCCGGCTGGAGCATGTTATCAGCGAAACAAGTTTTGCGAGGCTAAAGGAGGCTGTAACACAGGAACAGAAATAAATTTAATGGCTCTATTCTCCTGCCCGTTCAACGGGAAAAGAAAAAACCGTTGCGGGGCAGGTGATTTTGTATGACTCTAAAAAAGCGGCGGTTTTGAAGTACATTTCAAGTCCGCCGCTTTTTACTGCATGAAAGAACTTTTGCAGGATAGTGCGGCGGCTCAGGAGCAAACCGCCATGAAATACATTGACCGTAAACCAATTACACCGTTAAAAAATTCAAAACATTCAACGGGATGTGTCTACCAGTCAATGCGAAAATAGTCATAATTTAACTGAATATCTCACTTTTTGCGCCCAGATATTCGTTTGTTGTCTGGGCGTTTTTCTGTCCTTATGCGTCTGTACGCATAAGATACATAAAAAGTGCCGCGCTCCGCCTGCCAATCTGAATTTTCAAAAAATTCAGATTGGAGGTAAACGAAAGTGGCATATAACCACGGAAAAGAGGAACGCAAATGGCGGCTCTGGAAAGAGGCGGAAGAAAAGATTTTACGGGAAAGTGGTGTTGATGAAAATATCATTGAAGAAATCCGTATCTATGACCGAACCGAGTTTAATTCAGACCGTCGATTTTACAGGCGGCTGAACGATATGGAGGAATACATAGAAAAGGTTGCCGATGATGGGCTGAATACGGAAATTAAAACAGTTTCCGCATTACTTGATGAAATTGAAAATGAACACTTATATGCTGCCCTGCTTAGGGTGGACAAGCATACACTGGAAATTGTCTTATTGAAAATGCAGGGTTATTCCACCAAAGAGATTTCCGATATGCTGCAGCTAACAGAAAAAGCTATTTACAAGAGAATGGACAGGCTGCGGAAAAAATTAAAAATATTTGATGACTAAGGGGAGTATTACATTCTCCTGCGGGCTATCGGGTGAGAGGACAAGCAGCCTCTCACCCACTTTTTTTGCAGGAGGACGTAACAATGGCGATACCTAAAAGGGCATATTGGCTTCGGAAAGTAGTGTCGGAAGAAGGCATGAGTTACCACATCAGTTTTCGGGACGGGCAAGGGAAAATTCAAGAGTTATGTGTATCTTATGAGTTTTTCATGGCGTTTCGGAGGCTGGAACTTGATGAAAGAAAATTAGAAAATTGGGACTATCGGCACAAAGAGTTTTCAGACATCATGGAGGAAACTTTGAACTGGCGGGCATTGCGGCTCCCTAAAAGTATCGAGGAGAGGATTCTTGAGGAAGAAAGGACAGAATTTCTCCACAGGGCAATCAATACACTGCCAGAAATTCAGAGGAGGCGATTCCTGCTTTATTATGAGTATGACTATAAATGCTACGAAATCGGAGCAATGGAACATCGGAGCGCTGCTGCGGTAGCTAAATCCATCGCCAGTGCCAGAAAAAAGGTAAAAGAGCAGATGAGGAAATATCTGAGCGCATAGCTTTAAAAGCGTACCCTTGTATCTTCGGATATGAGGGTATTTGTTTTGTGTTCTCTAATGGAAATTCACAGATGCAATCGTTAAGCACGGAAAGTTTTTCGCTCGCGGCGTCGGTGCGCGCGGTTAATTCCGCGCGGCTCTTGATGCCGTGCTCCTGCAAATACAGCAGCGTCTTAGCCATCTGCTTGACGTTGAAAACCTTCGCCCAGCGCTCGTAGCCGACTCCTTTGCCAGCCGCGAGCTTGGCCTGTATGTCCACGAGCAGGCTCGCGCGCTCGCGTTTGCCGCGCGGATTGTGCGTCGCTTTGCCGGCAGTGACATCGCGCAGCTCGGCTTCGGAATAGCCCGCGCCGAGCGAGTGGAGCTTGATGCCCTTTTGCCCGTCTTTGTAAAATGTGACGCTCTTGCCTACGCTGACCCGGTAGCCGCTTTCGCGGACTATTTGGAGCAGCGCTTCAAAAGTTTTCGGCTGCTTCGCGAGCGCATCGTCGATGGCGGCTCGCAGCACATCCCGGTGCGACGGCTGCTTTTTGTCGCCAATCCACTTGTCATAGGTCGGGTGTGTGTAACGCCGTGGGTTTCGTATGACCGACAGCCCGTGTTCGATGCAAATGAGGTTTGAGAGCCGCCCCACGGCTCGCCCGGAGCCGAGGAAGTCGCGGAATTTCGCCGTGCCGTCGAGCGTCGTGGAGTTAAAAATGATGTGGTTATGTATGTGCCGCTTGTCTGTATGAGTGCAGACAATGTAGGCGTGCTTGCCTTTGAGAAATCGTTCAGCTAGCTCGCGGCCCACAAGATTCGCTTCCTCGGGCGTTATCTCCCCGGGCTTGAACGACTGGCGTATGTGGCAGGCAATCACGCCCGGAGCCTTGCGACCGGTACGCTGCGCGTAGATTCTTTTAGATAGCGCAAACTCAGCCGCGACGAGCTGCGGTGTGCATCCGTAGGCGTAGATTAGCGCACCGTTTTCGGTTTTCTCCGGGTTCTTGACATAGTCCGTTCGCTCGGTGAGAGACTTTATAACGCTTTGCCCTTTCGAGCCATGCATGGGTATGAGGCGAGTAACGGCCATTACTCCACCGCTGCCAACTTCCGCAGCACATCGTCCAGCGCGAGCCAGACCTCGCCGAGACGGTTTTGTATCTCGGCGAGGTCGTTTTCGTACACACGGCTCGTGGAATTGACGCGTTTCGCAATCTGGTTCACGTTCGCGCTCGTGCGCCTGAGAAGGCTCACCAGCTTCTTTATTTCATCCATGTCCAGCAGGACAATGCGACCGTCGAGAGCCATCTTGCGTATAAAGGCGCTCATGTTCTTAGTGCCAACCTCAGCCATGTGGGCTTGAATACGCTCCCGTTCCTCGCTATTTATGCGGACTAGCATGAACGAGTCGCGCGTGTTTTTCATCGCTCCGCGCCCCTCTCGCGTTTGCGCTCGTTCTCTCGCAACCGCGTTGCAAAGATGTCCAGCAGGCCGAGGTGCACGCGCTCATTTTTAATAGACTTGTTGATGGCTTTCTTGTTTGCCCACGCTTTGTTGTCCGGCGAAATGCGCCAGTCAAATCCTGCATTGACTACAAGCGAGGCCGCGACACGCACCATGCGCTTGTCACCAAACTGCTCGCGCACCTCGCGTATGGCGGCGCTGGTGTTCAGCCGTGAGCCGTCGTAGTTGCGGGCGATGGCGTTCTCTATGGCAGTTTTGCAATTCTCGTCAGCCGCGGCAGACGCCTTAAACTTGTCCAACTCCCCGCGCTCGCGGGCCTCGCTCAACGTGCCGGTGTAGATTGGCATAGCCCGCTGCTTCTCCATTTGCTCATGAAGGCTGGCTTTGCACTATCTCACTCAAACAAGTTCGACATCCTTGGCCTTGCAGAATCCGCACCACTCACCGCAGAGGAAGTTGCCGTCACCGGCAAAGGCCAGTTCAGCCGTGGGCTTCAGAACCTCGTCCGCCCAACGGTACAGGTCATCCTTGGGAATCTCAAATGTGCTGATATTCTGGCGTCTGGGCTGTACGACGCGAACGCACACGTTGTCGATGTCGTAAATGTCATCAAACAGCTCCAGCGCACCGAGCCCGTAGCATTTCAGCTGAGGATTTTCCACTGCGGAGACGAGTATCCCAAGCCCATGTTTGTAATCAATCACGTGCATGGTGCCGTCCGCGATAAGGATGGCGTCGGAAGTGCCGAAGCCTTGTTCCACCCAGCGAGAGAAATCCACCCGCTGCTCGACGAGCACCGCCGGGTCGACGCAGGTCTCTTTGGCTGCCTCCACCAGTTCAAGGATGTAGGCGACATAGTCATTGGCGCACTCGTCCATTTCCTGATTGAACCAGGTCAGGTTCTCTGTGGGGTCGGTGGCTTCCATGCCCAGCGCCTTCCGGAGCTTATACTCACAGAGCGTGTGGGCATCGGTGCCCTCAGCGGCATAATCGGAGCCCTTGTCCTCGTAGAGCTCACACAGCCTCGCAGATGGCGGGCAGTGGAGCCAGCGGTCTGCAGCGGATGCCGAGAGAAGCGCATGTCCATTAGGTGGCATCGGCAAGTCCCTCCACATCCTTGAGCAGGGCCTCATAGTGCTGCGGGTCGACCAGCGAGAGCTTTTCGGCCCCATACTTCCGGAGGAGCTCCCGGATTGCTGCCGTATGACCGGCGCGGGATTTCTCCGCCAACACGGCCCGCACCTGCTCCAGCGTAGGCGCGGGTTTGGGTTCCGGCTCCTTGGGGTCGGGGCTGCTGAACTGACGAGTCAGCCAGTTGGCCACATCATCAATAGCGGCAGCAGCATCGTGCAGTTCTTGGATGGCCATAGCCATATCCGCCAGTTTTGACATTGTGATTTCCTCCTTCCTTGGTTTGCCTCTGGTTGTCGAGGGCAGCGAGCTTTTGCGCCAGACGTGCGGAGCCGCGGGAGATAGCCTTGAGCACCTGAATCTCCTCGGCTGCGAGGCTGCTGTTCCTGTAGTTGTGGTCGTACACGGTTTTCACCTCCCTGAAGGCTGGTGTCGTTTGTCGCCTTCCACCTCCCACTGAAGGTGAGGAGCCGTTTTGAGCGGAGGATTTTTCAAAAAAGCAAAAAGGCCCTCCGGCCACCGGTGAACCGATGGTCAGAGGGCTGGGTGTGCTGGGGATTAGTAGCCCCGGATGCGCCGGAGCTCCGTCCGATACTTCTTCATCTGGTCGGCGAAGGTGCGCTGGGGTCGACCGAGGGCCTTGGCAATGGCGCGGTCGGAGACGTTGCCGTCGTCCATCCACATGGCGATGATGGTGTCCGCATCGGGGTCAAGCTCCCGAAGACGGGCGAAGAGGCGGTCAAGCAGGTCGCGGTCTGCAATAATGCTCTCAATGGCCGGAGCCTCAGACGGAACCATGTCCATCAGGGTATCCTCGCCATCCTCACCGATGGGAACGTCCAGAGAAGCCAGGTCGCCGGAACGATGGTACTCACAAATGAGGCAGTCGCCGTCACAGGCTCAGACCTTGCTCTTCGGGCAGACGCAGCGCCCATGAGCCTGCTCCTTCATCCGGATGCGGGCTGCCTCGCCGTAGTAGGCGTCGCGGACTTCTTTGCTGACCGGAATCTTCTCACCGGTGGCGCGGTCGTAGATAAAGGGTTGCTTCTGATTGTCGTACTTTGCCATAAGATTTTCTCCTTTCGGCGGTGAAGCCGAAGCGGAGATAACCTGTATGGCTACCAGTTCTTCTGTACATAGATGGTCACCTCATGCGGATTTCTCCGCTTCGTTTCGGTGACCAGCCGTTCGCAAGCTGGCACTCTATATAAACTTTCTCCCGTCCACCGAGTGCGAACACACCTCGTGGCCACGAAGAAGGTGAGTCGGTTTTCGGGAAAGTAGTTTTACGCCTTGCTTAGGGCGGCTGTGTAGCCTTTAGTCGTTGGCGATTTGCTCTAAGTCGCTGAACACCTCGCCGTAGTAGCAAGGAGATAAATCCTCCAAGCTGTGAGCGTCGTAGCGGCAGAACACGGAATCCACCACTTTTTGGCCATACTCGGCTGCCACTTTTGCTGCGGCATTCTCGATGTTGATGACCCAATCACGGTTTGAGAGCATTGGTTTTCACCTGCCTTTCCAAAAAGAAAAACTGTACTCTGCGCTTGAGCAATTACAGAGTACAGCTTTTCAAACTTGGATTACATGATTGAGACTTGGACGGACTTGGAAGATTGAAGTCTCTTGTCAGGACACCTTGGTGGAACAAAAAATGGATTAGACCGGAAATGATAAATCTTCGCAAACTCAAACTTCATATTGCAAAAAGCAAAGTTCTGTGATATAATGCTTGAGTATCAGCAGTACGGCACTACGGTACCCAAGGAGGTGCAAGGATGTTCAGCTATAATAAATTGTGGAAAATGCTTATCGACAGGAACATGATGAAAAAAGACCTTATGGCAGAGACAAATATAACCTCCTCTACAATGGCCAAAATGGGAAAGGGCTTACCTGTGAACATGGAAATACTGGGGCGGATATGTGAAGCGCTGGATTGCGATATCGGCGACATAGTCAACTATGTAAAAGAGTAATTGTTCCGATTTGTGAAAGGAGGAGTTTGAGATGGCAGGGCACCTTTGTTTTGGGTCATTCCTTAAAATACTCACTTTGTGCTCTCCCAGAAGCACGACGCAAAAATTCCTCTGTGGAACAATGTTTTTAGCAGTCAATTCCATGTATGACATCCGGGAAGATGACGGTACCGTAGGCCACTTGGTCAACTGCTCAAACAATATTTCACCGGCGATTACAGATGAGATTTCTCCGGAGCACGCGCCGTCCGTTCTGGCCTGTTTCGAGACACAGATAATTCCGAAGCTCTATCCAGAGAAGCGGAAGCATATTGTTCACGCTCTCTTGGATTTGCTTTTTCAGGACGATGATATTGCTGATGATGTGCGAATCGGCACCATCACATCTAATACCAAGGGCTACTGTCGGCTTGAGTACCGATATAATCTGGCAGAGATGCTAACAGATTTCTTCTTCTTTGTCGTTCGGACAGTCGATAACAAGGCTGGGCGCACATACATTCAAGATGTCTCACGTGAGTATATAAGTTCGTTCAATCAGGACGAACTCAATCGTTTAGTCCTGTTAGAAAGTGGAGCTGCTACCGGCCTTACTATGTCGGTTCGAGGTAAGGGCTTTGAGGATGCATTCGTCCCCGTCTGCCAGATTCCTCTTGGGCTCAGAAATCCGGAAGACTATCAAATCTTCCGTCTCAAAATCGAAGATAACGAATTCACCTATGCCGGTCTGAAAAAGTATTTGAATACCAACATAGGTCGCTATGTATATTCCAGAGCTGAGATGGAGCGGTATAAGGCAGAGGGCGACCTGGAAAGCGTCGGCATGGACGCTGCGCAATATATCCGCGAACACAGCACAGGAAACGAGCTGGCGGATATGCTGCTGTATGCGTTTTTGGAAGAGGTGCTAAAGGCGCCTAAGTTGCTGAGCTCTATTGAACTGGGTGCCAGCACAAACTGCGCCGGGATTCATTTGCGTTCCATCGGGCGGGACACCTCCGAATACCAAATGGTGTACGGGTCTTCTCAAATGGAAGGAGACCTGAAATCTGCCATTGACGCGGCTTTTGACGCGGTGGTTCAGATAAAAGCAAAGCGGATTACAGGCGTGGAACTGGTCAACAGCGCTGCTTTCGGGAGGAGCGTGGATGTTCAGACAGCGCTTGCGGTCAAGGATATACTGATTCCTACGAAGCAGGGGCAGGAACCGCCCGGAACCGCATTTGGCCTATTTCTTGGCTATTCTCTTGGATTAAATCCAGAGGACTATTCCGCGACAGAGTTCATAGAAGAAGCTGTTGCAAGAATGGAAAGTGCAATCACTGAGAATGCGGAATATATTTCGCAGAAGATTACGGCCCTCCATCTTGGGATGCATTCGTTTTATATTTACGTTCTGCCGTTCAACAATGCGCCCCAAGATAAAACCAGCATTATCAACATGCTGATAGGAGGTGGCATCTGATGGAAGAAACCACCATCGGCGCTGTCCTCTTTGATGGCATTGAGGAGAATCCGTATCTCAACGAACTGTATGACGCCATTCTATACAACTATGGTCGGCAGCTCTTTGGGCTGACAAATCTTCCGGAAAAGGAGATAAGTGTACCTGCAGCTTTGCGGTTTGCAGATATCCTCTCAAAATCAGTACATACGCAGAATGAGGAGACCCACAAGCTGTGGGCGCAGGAAATCGTCGCTCTTTTGAATGCTCTCCATCCGGATGACGAATTGATACAGTATTATCTCGGCTCTGTTCTCACCAGCGTGAGCAATTTTAGAGGTGTGAGTCTCAAAGCTGCAGATTATGTGAGCGCAGACCTCCTTGACCGTATTTTCACCCAGGTCAGCAAGGAATACCTGCGTATCCCGGAAGCAGAGAATGAATACTTCTTCCGCGCTCAAAAGGAAATATACGAGAAGTTTAACGAACCGTACTTCAGTTATTCAGCCCCCACATCGCTGGGGAAATCATATATCATGAGGACATTTATCCGAGAGCAGATAGCAAAAGGCAGACAGTGCAATTTCGCTATTATAGTTCCGACCAAAGCCCTCATAAATGAAACGACGGAAAAACTGACAGAGGTTCTTGGGCCGGAGCTCAAGGAGAAAAATTATAGAATTGTTACCTCAGCGGGAGCAATGGCCTTGGAAGAAGAGCATAACTTCATCTTTGCCATGACCCCAGAACGCCTGCTCTACTTGCTGATTTTGATGAAGGATATTCCTATTGAATACCTTTTCATCGATGAGGCTCACAAGATTTCCAAGAAAGATGGCCGGAGCGCATTTTACTACAAGGTGGTTGATATGCTTTCTCAAAGGAGCACACCTCCACACATTATTTTTGCGTCTCCGAACATCCCGAATCCAGAAGTCTATTTGCAGCTCATCCCAGACGTTGCAAATAGGGAGAACTATAAAATAGCAACGAAGTTTTCGCCTGTGAATCAGGAGAAGTTTCTGATTGATTTCAAGCGTTTCGAGCTGCATTATTATAATGAGGCGACTCAGAAACTCACAAAATACTGCAGTTTCCCAGAGGACAAGGGATTACTGGATTTTGTCCGTGAATTGGGTGAAGGTGCCAGGAGTATCGTGTACTCAAATAGTAAGGACAATGTTGTGGAGTATGCTTTGCAGTATGCCGCACAGCTCCAGCCGTTGCATGATAGTGACCTGGATGTTCTGGCGCAAGACATCCGGCAGGATGTTCACGGCGATTACTACCTGGCCGATATTGTGGAAAAAGGCGTAGCCTATCACATGGGGTATTTGCCCTCGACGATTCGGGCTCGTATCGAATCGCTCTATAAGGACGGAAAAATTCATACCCTGTTTTGTACCAGTACATTACTGGAAGGCGTCAATTTGCCTGCGGATAACCTTTTCATCACCAGCCACAAAAATGGTGGTGATATGTCTCCGGTCGATTTCAGAAACCTGATGGGAAGGGTCGGGCGCATAGAGTTCAACCTGTATGGCAACGTGTTCCTTGTGTGTATAAAGCGGAAGACGAAAAAAGAACGCTTCCTCCATCTGCTGCAGGAGAAAATCGTACCACAGCAGCTGTCGCTGGCCACTGCTTTGACCCCGGAACAGAAAACCGGCATTGTTTCTGTTTTGAAGAGCGGGCAGGCTGAAATACCAAAGGATGGCTCCCTGCCACCAGCGGAGTATTCTTTGATTCGCAAGGTGGCCAATATCCTGTTGAAAGATATTGTTTCTGGACGTGCAAGCCGGGTGAAAAAGGAGTTCTCCGATGTGCTGAGCCCGGAGGATGAAGCCGCCATTGCCGCAGCCTTCGCTGGCCGGGAGCATTCCCTTGATGATGACATCAACCTATCTCTTGACCAGACAGAACGACTCGCAAGGGAAATCCGCAGTGGAAGACTCCATTATCCGGCTATCCGCATTGGAGGCAAGGCTGATTATAATGAGCTGAGGAACTTTCTTGAGCGGCTATGCGACATTTTCAAGTGGGAAACCTACGAGTACGATACTCTTGGCTTTCAAAACAAATCATCCGGAGCACATACGAAGCTGTCGCACTATGCCTTTGTCCTGAATCAGTGGGTTTCTGGCATGAGCTTAAACCACATGGTTACAGATTCCATTGATTACTATCTATCGACCGGCAAAGGAAAGGTAAAGCTCAAAGGTCAGTATGTCGCGTTCAAGAATGAGCCTGCCTATGTTAACGCACTCATCAGCGGGATGCTGGAGGACATCGAGGATGTAATCCTTTTTCGGATTGCAAACTACTTCCTCCGGTTTTCGCAGGAATACAGAGCATGTTTCCCGGATGCTTCTTTTACCGATTGGTACGAACTCGTTGAGTACGGCACAACGAATCCGGAGGCAGTTTGGCTGCAGCGAAATGGCTTCACCCGCGAAGCGGCAGCCTATATTACAGAAAAACGGAGCCAGTACATTACCTTTGACGATAATGACCAACTCCGGTTGAAGCCTGCGCTTCTGGAATGCGAAAACCTGAGCATTCGCCGAGAAGCAGAACAGGTGCAGTATAATAGTCCCGAAATTTACTTGGAGTCCTGATTTTGGGACAGGACAGGTTGTAAAATGTGATGAGCCCCAGGAGCTCATTGATGATTAAAAAATCCCTGAAGAGTAATCTCCAGAGAAAGACACAGGAGGCAAAACGCATGGCTGCTTTAGACGATTTGATTAGCCAGATTCCGGACGAGTCCCTGCGTGAGCGGATTCGCGCAGAGATGAAGCAGGCTAATCGCCAGAAGAAATTCGGTCTGGTATTTGAAGAGCATCTGCCGGAGGCCACACCGCTTTACGATATCCCGGTAAAGCGCGGTTCCGTCGTGGCCAAGAAGGACGGACAGGTTACTGACATCTACTATGTAGAGAAAATCGAGGATGGGCAGGCTGCCTGCTTCCACAAGGCGACGAAGGAGCACGTCGTGCTTCCCGTGGATGCCCTGGTTTGCGTGGCCCAATTCGGTGAGCCCATCTATCCCTATCTGCAGCCGCTGGATACCGTCTGCAATGCGCCGGACAGCGACCTGTGGCACACGCTGATTGAAGCGGACAACTACCATGCGCTCCAGCTGCTGGAGTACCTTTATGCCGGGAAGGTGGATTGTATCTACATCGACCCACCCTATAACACAGGGGCTAAAGACTGGAAATACAATAACGACTACGTAGACGGCAATGATGCCTACCGCCATAGCAAATGGCTTTCCATGATGGAAAAGCGACTGAAAATTGCCAAGCGACTGCTAAATCCCGCCGAATCTGTTTTGATAGTAACTATCGATGAAAAAGAGTATTTACATTTAGGTTGCTTGCTGGAGGAGCTTTTTCCTGAAGCAAATATGCAAATGATTACCTCGGTAATCAGCCGTAATGGGACAAGTAGGGAGAACGAGTTTTCCAGAGTCGAAGAATATCTATTTATTCTTCGTTTCGGGACTATGGGTGTAACTCGTACAAATGACAATATGCTCTCAGAAGATGGGAAAGGAGTTATTGCTCGCGTATGGTTCAATTTTATGAGGACAAGTACGCCAAGGAGCAAGACAAAAGGGCAATTTTTCCCAATTTATATTGACCCTACTAAGAAAAAAATAATCGAAATCGGTGAACCTCTTCTGCCAACACAGAAGCCAGAAGAAATCCCGGCGAAAGAAAACATGGTCACCGTTTTTCCGATTAAGGATGACAATAGCGAGGCTACCTGGGGCGCAGTTCCTGAAACCACACGCAAGCTACTTGAAGAAGGGTATTTGCGAGTAGGCGCGTATGATGATGCCACAAAGAGATGGAGCATACAATATGTACGCCAAGGAGACCAAAAGCGTGTCAAATCCGGAGAGATAGTTATCGAAGGTAAAGCAGCAGATGGCTCCCTAATTCTCACACCAGTTGATGCTACAAAAAGAATTGTTTTCCCCAAAACTGTATGGAACAGGAAGAGCCACGATGCTACAGAATGGGGAACACGTTTATTAAAACCGCTTTTCGTGAACACAAGATTCTCCTATCCAAAGTCTCTATATGCGGTTCAAGATTCTCTTCGGTTTTTTATAAAGAATAATCGGAACGCATTGGTCGTTGATTTCTTCGCTGGTTCCGGTACTACCCTCCACGCGGTTAACCTACTGAACGCGGAAGATGGTGGACATCGGCGCTGCATCATGGTCACAAATAATGAGGTTTCCGTGGATGAGGCAAAGTCTCTTACTGCAAAGGGCTTTCAGCCCGGGGATGAGGAATGGGAAAAGCTGGGTATCGCCCGCTACGTGACATGGCCGCGCACCGTCTGCTCCATCGAGGGCCATGATGTAAACGGAAAACCGCTCAAGGGTGACTACATTACCAGTAGCGAGGAACCGATGCACATGGCAGATGGCTTCAAAGCAAATGCAGCCTTCTTCAAGCTGGGCTTCCTCGATAAGAACGCCGTGGCGCTGGGTCGCCAATTTAAGGAGCTCCTTCCGGTGCTCTGGCTGAAGGCCGGTGCCCACGGGCCTTGTCCTGCGCTTGAGGAGACAGCGGAAGTGCCTGCCATGCTGGTGCTGCCGGTAAATCATTTCGCTGTGCTGACCGATGAGTCGCAGTATGAGGCGTTTGCCGCGCAGGTGAACGGCGAGGACTCCATTACGACGGTATATATCGTGACCGATTCTGAGCCGGGTTACCGGGAGATGATTTCCGGGTTGCATGCCGAGGACACCTATCAGCTTTACAGAGACTATCTGGATAACTTCCGGATTAACCACGGAGGACGCTAAGATGAAAGCAGAATTATTTCCTTTCCAGAAGATGGCGCTGTTCCAGCTGCGGAGAAAGACCGCTGAGGCCCTCGGCTCCTACCAGCGCACCCACACACCGCAGGTTCTTTCCTTCACCGCCCCCACCGGCGCGGGCAAGACCATCATTTTGGCGTCTCTGATTGAGTCCATCTATTTCGGCGATGAGGAGTATCCCGACCAGCCGGATGCCATCTTTGTGTGGCTCTCGGATTCTCCGGAGCTCAACGAGCAGTCCCGCAGTAAGATTGACCTGAAGGCGGATAAGATTCGGCTCAACCAGTGCGTGACCATCACCGATGAATCCTTCGACCAGGAGATGCTGGACGATGGGCATATCTATTTTCTGAACACTCAGAAGCTCGGCAAGAGCAGTAACCTGACGAAGAAGGGCGACGGACGCACCTTCACCATCTGGGAAACGCTGCAGAACACGATGGACGAGAAGTATGACCGCTTGTACTTCATCATTGACGAGGCCCACCGTGGTATGCAAGGCCGAGCCGCTGCACAGGCCACCACCATCATGCAGAAGTTCCTCAAGGGCAGCCGGGAAGACCGTCTGGCTCCCGTTCCGGTCGTGCTTGGCGTGACCGCTACACCGGAGCGCTTCAACAATCTGGTGTCCGGGACAGAATCGACCATCCAGAAGGTCATCGTGTCCGCCGACGATGTGCGGGCCTCCGGTCTACTGAAGGACAGAATCATCATCGCCTATCCGGAGGATGCCTCCGGAAGCAAGGATATGGCTGTGCTGCAGGCTGCTGCCGATGACTGGAAGCAGAAGTGGGAGCACTGGACTCAGTATTGTCAGGAGCAGCACTACGCCTATGTGAATCCGGTTTTCGTGATTCAGGTGCAGAACCAGACCGGCAGCGGCATTTCCGATACTGACTTGGATGACTGCCTGCGGAAGATTGAGGAGCGGACAGGCTTCCGCTTTCAGGACGGAGAAGTTGTACATACCTTCGGCCAGACGACCAGCACCATCCAAATCAATGGTGTCGCAGTCAGATATCTGGAGCCGTCCCGCATTGCGGATGATAAGAATGTCAAGGTGGTTTTCTTTAAAGAGAACCTCTCCACCGGCTGGGACTGCCCTCGCGCTGAAACCATGATGTCTTTCCGTCGTGCTACAGATGCGACCTATATCGCGCAGCTGCTCGGCAGAATGGTCAGAACACCCATGCAGATGCATATTCAGGTGGACGATGTTTTGAACGACGTGCACCTCTATTTCCGTACTTTGATGCTCAGACTGTTGAGGATGTTGTCAAGGCCCTTCAGAGCACCGAGGGAGGTGAGATCCCCACCGATGTTATCGGCGATTCCTTCGAGAACAGCACCATCGAAACGTGGACTGTCCGTCCGACCAGACCGGCTACAGCTCAGCGACCCGCAAGACCAAAACCACAACTTCCCGGCCAGATTTCTTGGGGAGACAGCCCTTCACCTGAGACCGGCAACGAACCTTCTGCGCAGGAGCCGACGCAGCAGACGCCCTCGCAAAGTGGCAGCACCTCATTCGGCGCACCAGCGGCACCTGCTCCCGGCACCACGGATGCCGTTCACCCGGCGAGTGGTATAAACACCGTAATGCCTGCAGACGGAGCCGTTGCAGGAACAGAGCCAACCGCGACATCTGAGCCTCAGCCTGCTCCGGCGGACGTTTCCGAAGAGCCGGAACTTGACCGTGAGGCTATCGTAAAGGCCATCAATGATGCCGGACTCCTGACATATGACGTGCGAAAAGTCAGAATCAACGACTATCTGAAATCTCTGTTCAGCCTTACCCGGCTCCTGACGCAGTCCGGCCTTCAGCCCTCTGCCTCCTATGATGTTGTGAATGAAATCGTAGAAATGATTCGCAGCTTCATCAAGAAGACAAAGGACGAGGGTAGATATGACGAGCTGGCCGCGCAGGTACTGCAGTTCAAGCTGAAAACGCAGACGTTTGATGTGTTCGGCGAGTCCGTGGATGACCATGCGGAGATGGATTTGTTTTCCACCACGGATACCGACCTCGACCGTCAGTTCCGTCTTGCGGAGCTCAAGCTGGGCAACGAGGGTGTCGGCATCCGCTACGGCACCCGATACGCAGATGACGATAATCCTGCCGGATACAAAATCGACGTCATCATCTTTGCCGCCGACGCAGACTGCATGGATATGCTCCATAACTATGCCCGCAGTCGTTTCCACGATATCAATGACGCGAATCGCCGCCGTATCACCGGCCTGACTGAGCGGTATCGGAAAAAGTATGACAGCATTGTTTCTGATGGCGACATCATCAGTAAGCATAACTTCCGGCTGCCGGAGACCATCAGCATTGAGCGCAGCAATGTCGGCGAGGCTTATACCGACCATCTGTTTGTGGACAATGCGACAGGCAAGGCCGTCATTAACCTGAACAATTGGGAAAAGGCTGTCCTTCAGGCCGAGCGTGGCCGTTCGGACTATATCTGCTGGCTCCGTAATCCGCCGAGAAAGTCGTGGTCTCTGTGCATTCCCTATGAGCAGAACGCGGAGAAGAAGTCGATGTATCCTGATTTTCTGATTATCCGGAAGGATGAGATGGGCTTCGTCATTGATATTTTGGAACCGCATGATGGTACCAGAACGGACAATCTGGGCAAGGCTAAGGGCTTTGCTGAGTATGCCCGTCAGAATCCCGGTGTCGGCAGGCTTCAGCTTATCCGGCTGCTGAACGGGCGCATCAAGAGACTGGATATGTCCCGCAGCGCCGTCCGTGACCGCGTTTCCCACGCGATGTCCAATGACGAGCTTGACCATATTTTTGATGAGGATGGATTTTTCGGTTAAAGGCTGGTGAAGCAGAATGTACGACGAGAACATCATATCCCGGATGAGCGATTATCTTCACAAGGCCGCGCAAGCACTGGCGTCGTGGCTTTCTGTGATGCTGCCCAAATCCGGTGAAGACTGGTGGGAGGAGTGCGTACTCTCCAATCTGAGCTATCCCCAGAGAGAGCTCATCGAGAAAAAGGGCCTTTCTAAGCTGGAGGAATTAGACCTTGCGGCGCTTCTTCGTGTTGCCAACAAGTCGTGGTACACGATGCGTGGCTATGCCTATCTTCCGACCAGTGAGCGGGAGTGCATCCGCGATATGATTGGCGTCCGGAACAACTGGGCGCATGTCAGCGCAGAGCTTCCCGGCAAGGATACCATCGTATCGGACATTGAATGCCTCATCCGGTTTTTCACCCAGATGAACCGGAGCGGACTGATTCCTGATTTGGAACAGTTCAAAGCAAGGGTGGAGCGTCCCGAAGCATTCAAGGATGAAACACCTCCGCAGCCAGTGCTTCGCCCAACCGTTACCGTGCCCAAGCAGGCAGATGTCATAGTGGAGCCGGAGGTTGTGCAGGAGGACGATATCACAGAAAGAAGCCTCGTTTACATCGTCGGCAGCCCGGACACCAAGGGTATGGTGTTTTCTGTTACACAGCTTGGCGACACCAAGAAGTACGAGGTGTTCGTCGAAGGTGCGCTGAAGACCTATTATGAGGGTCAGATTGCGCTGGTGAGCAGCACACCTGAATATGAGTGGGTGGATTCTGAGACCCTGCGAAGCTACCTTTCTGCCTACCAGATTAACAATCCGTCTGCCGGAAATCTGTATTCCCTTAATGCTGCCCGTATCGATTTCGTGCCCTATCAGTTCAGACCGGCATTGAAACTGATAAAAGCAGATGAGCCAAGGATTCTGATTGCAGACAGTGTCGGTGTCGGTAAAACCATCGAGGCCGGTCTGATTATCAAGGAGCTGCAGGCCCGTTCCGATTTGGAAAACATCATGATTATCTGCCCGAAGCCGCTTGTCGCAGACCGCAAGTGGGAAAATGAGATGAAGCGCTTTGACGAGGAATTCACGCCCTTGGATGGCGATACTCTTCGGCAGATTATCTCTGATGCCGACCGTGACGGTGAATGGCCTACCCGCTATGGAAAGGTCATCGTCCCGTATTCCATTCTGGATGCGAGGACATACCAAGGGAACCAATCCAAGCGCCATAAGAGCTTCGGCCTCCAACAATTAGACCCGGCACCGCATTTTGACCTGGTCATCATTGATGAGGCCCACCACCTGCGCAATGGCAGCATGGAGAAGGACAAGGCATTTGCATATAAGTGCGTCCACTACTTCTGCCAGCACGCAGACGCTGTCGTAATGCTGACCGCGACTCCGCTGCAGACAAGTGACGACGACCTGTACACGCTGCTTAATCTGCTGCGCCCGGATGTCGTAATCGACAAGAAGAGCTTCACGATGATGTCGCGTCCGAATCCGTATATCTCTCAGTGCGCCCACATCGTTCGAGCTGCGAAGGAAAACTGGAAAGCAGAAGCACTGGAGATGCTGGACAGTGTTCTCACTACCCAATGGGGCGAAAATGTAATCGCAAATAATCCGGTATTTGAGCAAATCCGGAAGGTTCTCAGACAGGACACCATCACCCGAGAGGAACGGGTAAAGCTCATTACCGATATTGAGTCTCTCCATAGCTTCAATATGATGCTCAACCGGACGCGCAGAAAGGATATCCAAGATTTCTGCATTCGGAGAACGCATACGCTGGAGAGCGATTTTACCGACCAACAGCGGGAGCTCCATGATGCTCTGCTGACATTTGAAGTTGCCGCGCTGTCCAAATTGCACGGTGGACGTGGTGTCAAATTTATGATGTCAACGATTCGTCGTCAGGCCGCAAGCTGCATCTTTGGACTTGCTCCGCACATCCGGGGTATCATTGACCGTAGATTTGAGCAGATGACGGACGACCCGGAGTTTGATTTCGATGATGGCGAGTTCAGCGAGATGGACTTGGAGACATTCCGCTCTATCGCAAAGAACATTTTGGAAATGGCGGATAACCTGCCGGAGGACGACCCGAAATTCGATGGGGTGCTCCAGATTATCCGAGAAAAGCAGAAATCTGAAAACAATAAAATCATCCTGTTCAGCACATTCCGCTATACGCTGTATTATATCAAAAGAAAGCTGCGAGAAGCGGGATTTCGTGTCGAGCAAATCGATGGTAGCGTTAAAAATGATGACCGGCTGGATTTCCGGGCGCGGTTTGAACTCCCGAAGGACGACCCGGAAGCCATTGACATCATGCTTTTCACAGAAGTCGGTTCTGAAGGCTTGGACTATCAGTTCTGTGACATGATGATAAACTATGACTTGCCCTGGAATCCCATGCGCATCGAGCAGCGCATCGGTCGTATCGACCGTCGAGGCCAAGGGAGCGAAGTTGTCAACATCTATAACGTTATCACCAGTGATACGGTAGACGCTGATATTTATGACCGCTGCCTCTCCCGCATCGGTGTCTTTGAAGGAAGCATCGGTGAGTGCGAGGAGATTCTCGGCGAAATCGGCAGGCAAATTGAGCTGATTGCACTGGATACCAGCCTTACGGATGCAGAGCGAAAAGCAAAGCTGGAGCAGATGGCTGATAATGAGGTGCGCAAGGCTCAAGAGCTGAACAAGCTGGAAAGCGAGGAAAAGGAGCTATTCGGGTTCGATTTATCGAACTATACGATGTCAAAGGAAATTCAGGAGGCAGAAAGTCCCTTCCTGTCGGCCAGGAGCATTCAGCACCTTGTAGAGATGTATCTCAATCACCGCTTAGGTGGTAGCAATTATATCCTTGGTGATGGTGCTCTGAAAACGCTGCGCCTCAGTGCAGTGGCGCGTTCTGAAATCCTGTCTGACCTCAGAAATCTGACTGGCCTGCGGAACAGCCTGCGTAGGAAATGGGAGGTTTATCTTAAGGGCAACAATCCGAACCACCCGATTACTTTTGATTCAGAAGCTGCCGAGAAAAACCGAACCGCCTTTTTCGTTACTCCGGTGCACCCGCTGGTCAAACAAGCCGCATCCTATTTTGCCACCAACAAGCTCGTTTATATTCACTTGGAATACTACTCTGACGAGATTCCAGCCGGTGATTACCCGATGTCTATTTATGCGTGGGATTATGTTGGGATTCGTTCAAATTTCAAATTGGTAGCAATCTGTGAAGAACCGAGAATTGCAGCAGAGCTCCCGGAATACATCCTGACAGCTGCCGCAGTTGACTATTCTTCAAAGCTAAAGCCGGAGGCATGGGATGCTTTGGAGGAACACCATGTCCGGATGTGGCAAGCTGAGAAAGCCCAGCATACAGAGTCTACAAGGCAAGTCGCTCGCTATAAATTAGAGAGCTTAAAGAACAATTACCGAAACCGGAAATTGGTCTTGGAAAGAAAGATTGCTGAGGCCGGGGATGAACGAATTGCAACTATGCATCGCTCTGAATTGGAAAACGCTACACAGCGTTATCAGCAGAAGGTTTCAGAGATTGAAGCGAAGATTGCGAAGGCAGATATACATACTACGTTGATTGCAAACGGGGTTATCACGGTAAAGTAAAGAGGTGAGCGCTTTGAATATAGCTGATAAGATTCTCCAGAATCAAGATAGGGACGGCATGCTCAGGCGGTCGCTCGAACGGATAATTCAGCTCTATACCGATAAATCACACTTTGTCTACGAACTGCTCCAGAACGCGGAAGACGCAGGAGCTACCGGAATTCGGTTTGTCCAATACTCTGACAGGCTTGAAGTGATGCACGATGGAAAATCCTTCACTACGGAGAACCTGCAGGGCCTGTGCGACATAGGGCAGTCGAACAAGGTTAATGATTTAAACCAGATTGGCGAATTCGGTGTCGGCTTCAAATCAGTCTTTGGCATATGTGAAACGGTCAGGCTGTATAGCTCGCCGCGCAAAAAGGAGCTGGCAGAGAATTGCCATCCCTTCGCTGTTGAGATACAGGACTTCACGAAGCCCGTAGATATCCCTTCCGTTGATGTTCCGGCTGGCTATACGACCCTCTTCGTTTTCCCATATAGCGTTGGATTCCAGTTTTCGGGATTTAAAAATCTGGCTGCGCTGAATGAAGCTATTACAAAGCGACTCAAAAATCTCGGAGTGACCACGCTCCTTTTCATGCGGCACCTCGAACTCATTGAGTACGAAATCAAGATTCCGGGCAAAGAAGCATCAGGGGAATATTTACTGGATGCTGAGCCGGTAAATGACCACTGCACCCGCGTGTCGGCAATTGAATCCGAGGATGATAAGACGGACGAGTCTCTGTCATTCATCAAATTTTCGATGCCGATTGATTCGAGGGTTTCTACCCGTACAATTGACGTTGCGTTCACAGTCGCAACAGACAAAGAAGGAAAAACCACTTTCCAAAAAGCAAAGAATCCGTATATCTCCGTTTACTTCCCGACAGAGACCGAAAGCAAACTTGACTTCATTGTCCAAGGCCCGTTCCGCACTACTCCAAACCGGAGCAGTGTTCCTGCCGATGAGGAGGAAAACGAGGCTCTGGCTGAACAAACGGCAAAGCTCCTCAGACAGAGTGTCCTTGAGCTGCGCGATATGGGACTCCTTGACTTGAGCCTGATTCGGATTCTTCCTCTTGATGAGGACGACTTTGATGTCTATCCGCTTTTCTATCCTTTATACGAAGAAATGCGGGATTTGTTTTCGTCGGAGCGCGTTTTGCCGGTTAAGGATGGGAAGGGCTACACTAAGGCTGCCAATGCAGTTATTGCGAGAAGCAGAGAAATTGCAGAGCTATTGCCCAGCGAGTTAATCTCGGAACTTATCAACGACAAAAGACATTATGAATGGCTTCCGGTTTCGTTGACGGAGACAGGCCCGTACAAAGATGTGCTCTCTTATTTCTCCAGCATTTTGGGAATAGAGGTTATTCGTCCGGAAGACCTTAGAAGCTACTTCAACGAAAATCACAATTTTTTGGAAAACCGAGATAATGACTGGCTCGTTAGGCTTTACAAGCTGTATGAGACTGTCCCGAATATTTTCTCCGAATCGAATTACAGAAATATTCTCGACGCTGTGATTGTCCGCACAGCATCCAACCGCATGGTTGCTCCATACCGAAAATCGCAGTCTTCTTATTTGCCCAATGTATTTCTTCCGTCGAAGAAGGCGATGCAGGCCGAGGTGGAATTTGTCCATCCATATCTATTTGAGAAGTGCCGAACCTTCTTTGAAAATGTACTGCACCTGAAGACGCCCAACGAGTACGAGCACTTTGTAAAATCTCTTGAAAAGCGGTATGCTGGTACAGATTTTAGCGGTTCATTTGAGGAGCACGTACAAGACATACACGCCCTTGTCAAGTATCTCAGGAATTCTGACTACGAGGCTGACCTGAGACAGATTGTTCGGAAAGCGTTCTACATAAAGTGCAGGTCAGGAGGAAAGGCATACTGGGTACGGCCACATTCAAAGGTTATTCGGTTCCCTCAGTCCGAAACCGGTCTAATGCTGGAGCAATACTACAAAGGCATTGCGCCGGATATCTACTTTGTCGACTTTGACGCATACCAGTCAGCCGGAATCACCTTTGATGACCTACGGGCGCTTGGCGTTACAGACAAAATCATCACCGGGGACGAAAAAACCTGGGGTGAATACTATACCGGCAATCCCGGCAGACAGCCTGAGTGGAGAACGACCGGAGACTTTCGCTGGAAACTCGGCATTGATAAGTTGGAAGAGGCCCTTCTCTACATCTCCCAGCATGCGAAAGCTAGAGACGCCTTAATAAAATCACAGGTGATTTTTAAGACACTGCAGGAGAACATGTCTCGCCTTGTTGGTACTGTTTATATCGGCGGAGGAACGCCAAATAAATATGACGAGCCTGCAGATGTAATCCATACTCTGAACAGGGATGGGTTTAACTGGCGTCTTTCTGACTGGAACGGAAAATGGCTCTATACTGAGTCTGGAGAACTGGTCTCGCACAAGGCCATATCAAAGCACGATTTGAACAAGTCGCTATATGGGAAGGTAAGCCTTGATTCAAATTTGTACGACATTCTTGGATTTAAGAAAGGGAAAATTGACCAGCATGAGGCTATTGTCAAGGATTACGATGCCTTGCCAGATGAGAAGAAACAAACCTATTTTGAAATCGAGTTGGAGCGCCGATTCCACATTACGCCGGAGCAGCTCAGCCGTGAATTTGGTGGGCTGTCTCTACAAGAAGGTTCTACTGGTCAATCTGAGGAGGACAAATTTGAGTTCCCGACCGGTTCCGTTAAGAACTGGGAGGCGCTGAAGAAGCATGCCGCTCAAATACTGTCCTATGCCAGCCCAACCGTATATGCGACTGTCGTGAGGCGTATCCGCGTCAGTCGACCGCAAGACGATGTCCGCGCATACCTGATGAATATGTATCGCGTAAACTCGTCTTATCGATATGCCTGCCAGCTGTGTCACAAGCCGTTCTCCAATGTGGAAATGTGCCAGCTGGAACAGAAGCCGGATGTAGAGCTCGACCCGTTGAACGTCTGCCTTTGTCCGAATTGCGCCGCAAAGTTTAGAACGCTGCGAAATGATAAGTACCTGGCAGACCGGCTAATAGATTCCATCCTTGATGTGTCAGAAAATGACATTGAGGAGAATGACCACGTTTCAGTTGCTATCAACGACTATGATTTCTGGTTCACACCTACTCATATCGCTGAAATTATAGAGCTTCTGAAGCTGAAGAAAAAAGCTGCAGAGGAGCGCAAAGCCCAACTGCAGACTGCCAGTAATCCCAAGCCGAAGGAAGTGGCAAAAGCGCCGGAGTCGAATAGAGTTGCACCTGTGCAGCCTGTTAAGGAAGAGACTCCACATTCTACTCCGGAACCGGAAGAAGAAGGACTGCAGAGCGATACAAGCGCATATGGCGAGCTCATTGGTAGACGGGTGTTCCACAAATCGAAGAAAGCATACGCTCGTGTAGTTGGATGCGACGGAGAGTATGTGGTCTTGAATTTCGAGAGTGGGGATAAGGCCGGTCAGGATGTCAAGTATAACCTGACCATGTGCTTGAATAATGGTTGGATTGAAGTCGTCGACTGATACTTTTTAATTTTGCCCGAACCATTTAATTTTGCCATACTTTTGGGTTAGCTTCTGGACGGATGAAATCAACAGAAGATATTTTGAGAACGGGCGTGTTTCTCGGAGCGATGGGATCATTTGATGTTGATACAAGTGATCCCGACGCGCCGCATTCTTACATTTTAGATGATCCCATTTTCTACGACATTCCAGAAGCCAAAGTTAATGACAACCGTTATGCTTGGCGTCTGAATTGCGAGGACGGCAGCGAATACGGTATATATGCCGAAGACTACGAGACACGCGAAGAATAGCGCAAGGCGTAATCTGTTGAGGGAAAGGAGCTGACCGAGCCGTGGAGCGGACATACATTGCAATCGACCTAAAGAGCTTCTACGCCTCGGTCGAGTGCAGGGAACGGGGACTTGACCCGCCGGACACAAACCTCGTCGTCGCCGACGAGAGCCGCACGGACAAGACCATTTGTGTGCAAACTCGTGGACATTTTACCAAATAGCGATATTTGAGGTTCGGGAAACAGCAAACCTGCTAATGTGTGTCAAGCACAAAAGAAGGGAAATACAGGATAAGAAACAGGCATAGCAAAAGGACCTGCAACATTTTCCGGCTGCAGGCCTGGGAGGATATGGCCCGTCGATGACGCAGTAAATATGATGATGGCTGTGCCGCGGAGCAGCATGGCCATCGTTGTTCTGTATCAGGCGGTATCTTCTAAAGCGTTCAGGTATTCTTTGACCTTTGCATAATATATGCGCAGAAATTTGGCGGAGCCGGCGACAGTATAAACGTAAAAGTGCTTTCCTTCGGCCCGCTTCTTATCCATAAAACAAAACACCGGATTAGCAGTATTTTCCGGTGTGTTCCATAACGATCCTGATCTCCCCGTCAAGCTGTCTGAGCTTCGCGATCAGCTTTTTAAGGCCGTCTGCAGTATGCTCAACATCAAACGGCAGAAGAACAACTTCCCCTCCCGGACGGCGGGCAGCGACCGTGCTTTTGTGCTTTGATACATCGATTCCAACGGTAGTGATCGTTCCTGTGTTCATAGGCAGTCCTCCCAATCAGATTCATAATCGGCGACCACCGCAGTTCATTACCTGTTCAGCTTGCTTTGTTACACGAATGTACGGATTACTCCGATAACTCAACCTGCATCAATCGAACGCTGCAATGAAAGGGCCGGCTGACAGTTTGCACCATCGAGCGTGGTTAGCTCAAGCAATGCTTCGAAAGGCCGATTACCCTCTCATTGTAGCTTTGGTAAGAACCGCTGAACAGCACATTCTTTATATGCTGCTTTTAGGGTCATGCATATTGTAGACCAGCCAAGCAAAGTCAAGGACAGAATAAAACTTTGCTCACTCCAAAAAGTGCACAACAATGAGGCTCACGGCGAAAGCCGTGAGCCTGAACGCATATTGTTGTCTTACGCCGCAGCGAGCAGTGCCATATCCTTTCAGGCGCTCTATACTGCGCTGCCGGAGGATGAGATGCCCTGGTTTACCTATCAGCAGTTTTGCAATCTCGTCGGCAACATGACCGACCTCGTCGTTAAAGAGCAGAATATGCAGCCCACGTTCGACGCCATCTGGGAAAACCGCACCATCGAGGACTACGAGGCCAAAAACAGCACCGTGCGCAACGACTTCCTTCGCCACTGGAACCACGGCCCCAGCGGCAAAACCGTCTCGTATGAGGGTATGGTCGAGGAAGGCGGCGACATTATGGACGTCGCCGACCCACGTGCAGATTTCGAGAACAAGGTGCTCTCCGAGGGCAAGGTCAAAGCCTTCAAGAGCCGGCTGACTGAAAAGGACAGTGAGATACTGCGCCTGCGAATGGAAGGACACACAGAGCAGGAGATTGCGGACGCAGTAGACATTAAGACCGCCAGCGCCGTCCATAAGCGCATTGCAAAACTGGCTGAGGCGTATGATGACTTTGTCACTAAGGAGTATCAAAATAGCCTCGGATAATAATTTTAAAATTTTTTGATTTTAGGAAAAATTCGTCCCTTCTCAATCCGTGTATAGTAGAGGGGTAGTCGCAGCCCCGAAGAAGAGAGCGTTTGCTGTACAGCAGACGCTCTCTTCATATCTACACTAAGGAGGTATGCGAATGACAAACTACAGCGTGTTGAAACGCGCGGAGCCACTTGATGAGGCGGCGGAGAGGTACGGAACGGTCCGGCGCGGCTTCATGCTCTGTCCGTTCCACGCGGACAAGGTGCCGAGTTTGAAGCTCTACGGCGACCACTTCCACTGCTTCGGCTGCGGAGCACATGGCGACGTGGTCGACCTGGCGGCGGGTCTGCTGGGCTGCTCGAAGGCGAAAGAATACGCCGAGGATTGCAGGCTCGGCGAGTGGACGGGCTACCTGCTCGAGGTTGGCGCAAGCGGAGCGGAAACGCAGCGAATCGAGCGGGAGACCGCGCGTTTGATGGAGGCCCGCGATGGTTGAGTATCCGGAATGGTACGACGGCAAGAACGTCAATGAGGTCAAGTTCTGCGAGGAATTCCGCAAAATCCACCCGATGAAGAGCGTGAACGGCACCTTTTTCACGGTCGAGGGCCGCGTCACGGACGAGGACGCGCTGCGGCGAGAGCTCTACGAGGAGCTAAAGCCCTTCTTCCAGGCCGGTATCACAAAGCGCGTGGCGAACCTGCTCGAAGCCCTGCGGCTCGAGGCCTGCGCGCCCGACCTGCCAATCCAGCGTGACCGCATCCACGTCGCAAACGGCACGCTCTTCCTAGACGGTCGCTTCAGCGCGGAGCGTGAGTTCTGCCGCAACCAGCTCCCTGTGGCCTACAACGAGGGCGCGTCGGCGCCGGAGACCTGGCTGCGCTTTCTCGGCGAGCTGCTCTACCCAGAGGACATCCCAACGCTTCAGGAGTTCATGGGCTACTGCCTGCTGCCGACGAAGTTGATATCCATATTGTTTTAAAAAGATAAACGGTATAGTATAATTGTAAAAAACACATATTAGAGGCTTGGAGTGGATTGATTATGGAAATAAAAAGTATTTATGGCCCTCGAATTTCCACGGCCATAGAGCTGATTTGGAATACGTTTTTGCAGTTTGAAGCACCTGATTATTCAGACGAGGGAATTAAATCATTCAAAGACTTTATTGGCAGCAAAGAAATAATTTCAACTCTTGAATTTTGGGGCGCGTATGATGGAGGAGAATTAAAAGGTGTTATTGCTACCAATGAAAACCGGGGGCATATTTGTTGTTTCTTCGTTGCAGCCGTGCATCATAGGCAGGGCATAGGAAGGAAACTGTGGGAACACCTCCTTGAAAACAGCGAGTGCAGTGTTATAACAGTCAATTCTTCCCCGTACGCAGTTGCTTTTTATCGAAAGCTGGGTTTTACAGATACAGACAGCGAGCAATTGTCGGACGGAATGAGATACACCCCTATGAAATTTGTTCGCAGTTCACCTTAACGCAGGCAATTGCTCACTGTGCCGGGAATCAGTTCTGATTCCCGGCCATTTTATGTATTGGCATGGACAAGGCTCAGCTTGGTGATAGATGCAAAGCACACCTACAGGCATATGCGCTAAAAATGGATTTGAAGAAACCTGAAGAAGCCAAATCAGACGGCATCAAGCCCGATGAAGGTATAAACCCCGCTTAGGATGCGGAAACTATTGCCAAAAGGAGCTGATTTGTGCTTGCAAATAGATATATTGGATAATCAAAAAATCGTGGCTGTGTGGCTGACGAGGGCGGAACGCGATGACGAGTCAGTCATGTCGCGGCTGCGCTCACTGCGCTCCGAATACAAGGCCAAGAAATATACCGTCGCCGAGTACCATTCCGGCAGCGGCGACCTGCACACGAGCGTCCTCGACCTGCTGACGTACAATAAGCGCCGCATAGCCGAGCTGCAGGTTCAGCGCGAGAAAGCCGCCCAAACACAGCGCCCGGAACAGGAGAGATAAGAAGAGAAAGACCGGTGCCTGAGATAATTCGGAATTTCCGAATTTTCTACCCCGACGCCATCATCCGGGACTCTGTAAACGAGAAGTTCCCCAAATAAGAAGACGCCCGCCGGTTCACCACTCACCGGCGGGCGCTTTGTCTGCGTCACGCTCGCTGCAAATGCTGCCTGGCCGGAATCAAGTTTGTGCACTGGAGTGCAAAAAGCGTGAGGAGAATACCCCTTGCGGAATGCCGCGGGGCGTGTTACAATGTAATCAATAAATAACGCAATGCTATATATCATTATTGTACTATACGCAAAGGAGGAGACCGCAATGCCGGACAACGCAGGGCTGCGCATCGCCGGCTACTGCCGCATCTCGGTGGACGACGAGCTGGACAGGGACAATGTGTCCATCGAGAACCAGAAGGCCATCATACGGGACTTTGTCGGGCACAAATTCCCCGGCGCGGAGCTCGTGTTCTTCGAGGACCGGGACAGGTCGGGCTACACCTTCGAGCAGCGTGAGGGATATCAGGCAATGCGGCGGGAGCTCATGGCGCACAGGCTGGACATCCTCGTCATCAAGGACTTCTCCCGCTTCTCTCGCCGCAACAGCCGCGGCCTGGTCGAGCTTGAGGACCTGCGCGACGCGGGCGTGCGCATAATCTCCATCGGCGACGGCATCGACTTCCCGAACGACGACGACTGGCTCAAGATCCAGTTCCAGTTCCTCATAAATGAGATGCCCGTCACGGACACGAGCAAGAAGGTCAAGAGCGTCATCCGCCGCCGTCAGGAGGACGGCAGGTGGATCTGCGCCGCGCCCTACGGCTATATCGTGAACAAGAAGCAGCAGTTCGAGGTCGTGCCCGTCGAGGCCGACATAGTTCGCCGCATCTACCGTATGTACATCGACGGCTGGGGCTACAAGAAGATAGCAAACTCCCTCACCGACGAGGGCATACCCACGCCGCGCATGGCCGAGCGCGAGCGCAAGATCGCCGAAGGCGAGGACTACCGCCGCAGCGTCAAGAGCGCGTGGAGCATCGCCACCGTCCAGGGCATACTCGACAACGACTTCTACATCGGTACGCTGCGCCAGGGCAAGTACACCCGCGCCAAGATAAACGGCCGGGACATCCTGCGCGACGAGGTGGAGCAGATCGTCATCGAAAACCACCACCAGCCCATCATGGACTACCGCACCTTCGCCGCAGTCCGCGCCCTGCGCGAGAAGCGGGCGAAGTACAACTACCGCGGCGTCAAGATAAACGAGAACGTCTACTCCGGCTTCCTCGAGTGCGGCGACTGCGGCGCGCCCATGTTCGCGCTGGGCCGGCGCGACCTCAAGCCCGCCTACACCTGCGGCACCTATCACCGTCGCGGCACCGCCGGCTGCACCACCCACCACATCCGCGTGGACAAGCTCGACGAGCTTGTGAAGCTCTATGTGAAGAAGGTGCGCGACAACTCCGCGGAGATGCTCGCGAAACTCAACGAGGAGCTCGCGCGCGAGCCCGAGGACGTGGCGGAGACCGAGCGCAGCGCGGCGAACCTCGAGGACGTGCTGCTCGACGCTCAGGAGGAGCTCAAGGCCACGAAGCGCCAGCGCGTGCGCGACATCATGCGCCACCCTGAAAACGAGGCCGTGCTCGAGGCGACCTACGACGAGCTGGAAGCCGACCTCCTGCGGAAGATAGAGGGCCTGCAGAGCCAGATAGAGCACGTCACGGACAGGCGCAACACCATAATCCGCGCAAACCGCGCCGCAAAGACGGCGATGGAGGTCTTCGACGACATCATCACGAAACCGCACCTCGAAAAGCAGGACCTGGAGCTCATAATCGAGCGCATCAGGGTCTACGAGGACCACGTTGAGATACGGCTCAAGGCCGACATAGACACGCTGCTGCGCCGCGGCGAGCTGCCGGAGCCGGACACGGAGCCTGTGACGGTGGTGCAGGCCTCTACCCATCACCCGGACAGGACCATCAGCGCCAATGTTGTCAATGAGGGCGACCCGCTGGAGATTTTTACGGATAAGGATGGGGAGGTCATTTTTAAGAAGTATTCCCCCATAGGCGAGCTCTCGGACTTCGCGGCGCAGATCTGCGATTCGCTGCACAAGTCCACCGACTGCATCGCCGCCGTTTGCGACAGGGATGCCGTTATCGCCGTCGCCGGGGGAGGCAGGAGGGAGCTCTTTGAAAAGCGTATCTCACCTGAGCTCGAACAGATAATGGAGTCGCGCCGCGTCTTCCGCCACGAAAGCGGCGGGGCCTGCGTCCCCGTCACCGACTCCGACAGCGGCTTCTGCGTCTCCGTCGCCGCCCCCGTCGTCTCCGAGGGCGACCTCATGGGCGCCGTCATCTTTGCCTCGCCCAAGAACGCCCCGCCCTCCGGCGACGTCGAATTCAAGCTCGCCCAGACCGTCGCCGCCTTCCTCGGCAAGCAGATGGAAAGCTGAACGGCACTTCCCCCTACCCGCGCCTTGCGCCGGAGAGGGGGATGGTTTATAATGTCCCCGAAAGGCTGGTGCGGCATGGAACTTTCCGCTTTCTTCCCGGGTGTCTGGGACAAACTGAACGACACACAGCGGCGCGCCCTCACGGCGGCCGCCTCGCCACGCCGCCTCGCGCAGGGGGAGCTGCTCCACGGCGCGGGCGCCGAGTGCCTGGGCCTGCTCGCCCTGCAAAGGGGCAGGCTCCGCGCATTCATGCTCTCCGAGGCCGGGCGCGAGATCACGCTCTACCGCCTCTTTGAGCGCGATATCTGCCTCTTTTCCGCCTCCTGTATGGTGCGGAGCCTGCAATTCGATATCTCCATCGAGGCCGAGCGGGATTCGGAGCTCCTCGTCATCTCCCCGGAGGTATACCGGCGCGTGATGGAGCAGTCTGCGCCCCTCGCCAACTACACGAACGAGCTCATGGCCTCCCGCTTTTCCGAGGTCATGTGGCTGGTGGAGCAGGTGCTCTGGAAGAGCTTCGACCGCCGCCTGGCGGCCTTCCTGCTGGAGGAGTCGGCGCTGGAGGGCGGGCCGGAGCTCGGCCTGACGCACGAGCGCATCGCCGCCCACCTCGGCACGGCGCGGGAGGTCGTTACGCGGATGCTGCGCTATTTCCAGGCCGAGGGGCTCGTGAGCCTCTCCCGCGGGGCGCTGCGCATAGAGGATGAGGCGGGGCTGGAGGCCCTGGCCGAGCAGGGGAGGCGAGAGGCATGAAAAGCTGCTACATAGTCGCGGCGGCGGAGCTCGCCCCGGAGCGCCTGCGCCCGGAGCCCGGCGACCTGCTCATCGCGGCCGACGCGGGGCTCCTGCATCTGGAGCGCCTGGGCCTTGCGCCCGACCTCGCGCTCGGAGACTTCGACTCCCTCGGTTACGTGCCGGAGGCGCCGCAGGTGGAGGTCTGCCCCGTGCGCAAGGACGACACGGACACGATGGCCGCGCTCCGGCGCGCGCTGGAGCTGGGATACCGCCGCGCGCTCATCTTCGGCGGCCTCGGCGGGCGGCGCTTCGACCACTCTCTGGCAAACGTCCAGGCCCTGGCCTGGGCCGATGCGAACGGGCTGGAGGCCTGGCTCATAGGCCGCTCCTGCGCCCTGACGGCGCTCTCGGACGGGGCGGAGCTGCGCTTCGACGCCCGCTACCGGGGGGACTTTTCCGCCTTCTGCCTCGGCGGGCGCGCCGAGGGCGTCTTTGAAAGGGGCCTGAGCTACGGCCTGGAGGACGCGGAGCTCACGCCGGATTTCCCCCTTGCGGTCAGCAACAGCTTCACGGGCGAGCCCGCGAGCATAAGCGTGACGCGAGGGCGGCTCATAGTCTACTGGCAGGACGACCCGGCGCTCCCCCTGCCCGAGCGCAGGTACATTAAATGAAAAAAGCCTCTATCTGAGAAGGCCTCGCCTTCTCAGATAAGCAAAAAAGCCGCCCCTCGGGGCGGCTTTTTACGCTTTATTTGTTCTTTGCGGCCTTGCGCTGGATGAGCTTCACGAGCTCGACTATGGGGATGACGCTCACGGCAAAGCAGAGGGCCACGGCGTACTCGGCAAAGTCCACGGGCGCGAACTCGAAGGCATTCGCCAGGAAGGGCACCTCGCAGACCAGCGTGGTCGCGGCCAGGCTGCCGAGGGCGGCCCAGTTGAGGGTCTTGTTCATGCTGTGCAGAGTAAAGAGGCTGCCGCGCTGAGAGCGCATGTTGAAGCTGTGGCAGATCTCCGCCATGCTCATGGTGAGGAAGGCCATCGTAGTGCCGTCCGCGCTGTTGGCGATCTCCCAGACGCCGGACTCCATGAAGTGGCCGACAAAGTAGCTCGCCAGGGTGAGCAGGGAGACGACTATGCCCTGATAGGCTATGTCTGCGCCCATGCCGCCGGCGAAGACGCCGGCCTTCGCGTCGCGCGGCTGGCGGCGCATGATGTCCCGCTCCGCCTTCTCCATACCCAGGGCCAGGGCTGGGAAGCAGTCCGTCACGAGGTTTATCCACAGCAGATGCACCGGCTCCAGGATGGTGAAGCCCAGAAGCGTCGCCGCGAAGATGCTGATGACCTCCGACATGTTGGAGCCCAGCAGAAACTGGATGGCCTTGCGGATGTTGCCGTATATCCTCCGGCCCTCCTCGACGGCGCCGACGATGGTGGCGAAGTTGTCGTCCGCGAGGACCATGTCCGCGACGTTCTTGGTGACGTCCGTGCCGGTTATGCCCATGCCGACGCCGATGTCGGCGCTCTTGATGCTGGGTGCGTCGTTGACGCCGTCGCCGGTCATGGCCGTGACCATGCCCGCGCGCTTCCAGGCCGTGACTATGCGGGTCTTGTGCTCGGGCTGAACCCTCGCGTAGACCGAGATGCCGCGGAAGCGCTGCTCAAATTCCTCGTCGTCCATGGCGTCAAGCTGGCTGCCGGTGACGGCCTCGGAGGCGTCCTTCAGGATGCCAAGCTCCTTGGCGATGGCGACGGCGGTGTCGATGTGGTCGCCGGTTATCATGATGGGGCGGATGCCCGCGCCGCGGCACTCCTCTATGGCCGCCTTCACCTCGGGGCGGACCGGGTCTATCATGCCCGTGAGGCCGACAAAGCAGAGCTCCTGCTCCAGAGCCTCGGGGGAGAAATCCTCCGGGGCCTCTTTCCACCAGCGGGCGGCGGCGGCCAGAACGCGCAGCGCCCTATCGGCCATGTCCTTGTTGGCGGCGAGTATCTCGCGGCGCTTTTCCTCCGTCATGGGACATACCTCGCCGTGGTCGAGGTAGGAGACGCACTTTTTGAGCACCTCGTCCGGCGCGCCCTTCGTATACTGCACGACGCTGCCGCCGGAAGCGTGGACCGTGCTCATCATCTTGCGCACGCTGTCGAAGGGCGCCTCGCCAATGCGCGGGGCGCAGGCCTTGAGCTCATCCTTGTCGAGCCCCAGCCCGTGCGCCCAGTTCACAAGGGCGCACTCCGTCGGCTCGCCGACGGCCTGGCCGTTCTCGTCCTCCTCCGCGTCGGAGCAGAGGCTCATCGCCGTGGCGAGCAGCTGGGTATCCGGGCCGAAGCTGTCCACGACGGTCATCTTGTTCTGGGTGAGGGTGCCGGTCTTGTCGGAGCAGATTATCTGCGCGCAGCCCAGGGTCTCGACGGCGGTGAGCCGCCTGATTATGGCGTTGCGCTTCGACATGTTGGTGACGCCTATGGAGAGCACGACGGTGACGACCGCAGCAAGGCCCTCCGGTATGGCCGCGACGGCCAGGGACACGGCGACAAGGAAGCTGTCCAGGATGACGTCCCCCGTGAAGCCGCCCGCGCGCAGCACCTGCACGCCGAAGATGACGACGCAGATGCCCAGGACCAGCCAGGTGAGTATCTTCGAGAGCTGGCTGAGCTTTATCTGCAGCGGGGTCTGGCCCTGCTCGGCCCGGGAGAGCGCGTCGGCTATGCGGCCCATCTCGGTGTCCATGCCCGTGGCGGTGACTACGGCGCTGCCGCGGCCGTAGACGACGGTGCTGCCCATGTACATCATGTTCTTGCGGTCGCCCAGCGGCACGTCGGGCGCGGAGCCGGGGTCCAGGATGTCGATAAACTTCGTGACAGGGACGCTCTCGCCCGTCAGCGCCGCCTCCTCTATCTTGAGGCTCGCGCTTTCGAGCAGCCTGCCGTCGGCCGGCACGGCGTCGCCCGCCTCAAGCAGCACGATGTCGCCCACGACGAGCTCCGCCGAGGGCACGACCGTGACCTTGCCCCCGCGCAGCACCCGGCTCGTCGCCGCCGACATGGCCTGGAGAGCCTCTATGGCCTTTTCGGCCTTGTTCTCCTGGTAGACGCCCAGGGCGGCGTTCACGATGACGACGAAGAGGATTATTATGACGTCAGCCGGGCTCTCGTTCTGATAGATGGAGGTCACGGCGCTTATCGCCGCGGCGACAAGCAGGATGATTATCATGGGGTCCGCCATCTGCTTGAAGAACTGGCTGATAAGGGAGGGCTTCTTTGCGGCCTCCAGCTCGTTTCTGCCGTCGCGTTCGAGACGCCGTGCGGCCTCCTCGGCGCTCAGGCCCTTTTCGCTGCTGCCTACCTCGCGCAGTACGCTCTCAGCGTCCTCGCAATAGAACTTCAACGCAACCATCCTTTCTTTACATAAAGAAAAACTCATGGATAGGGGTATCCTATCCATGAGTCTTGTCTTTTAATGCAAGCCAGGCGAAACCTCATTTTCCGCCATGCTGTTGACTTGCCTCCGCCCTTTGCGGAAGACTACTCCCTCACGGGTGTAGAGCATAGTACCACAACAGGCACGCCCTGTCAAGCTCCGGAAGCAAAACCCTCTTCGCTTTTGGGAAAAATGGTGGTAGAATAAGCGAAAAAGACTCTGAGAGGTGCCAGCAATGTACGAGAGGATAGTTCTGCCCAACGGCGCGAGGATAGTTTGCGAGCATATGGACGGGGTGCGCTCGGCCTCCCTGGGCATCTGGGTCGGGGCCGGCTCGCGCTACGAGAGATACTCCGAAGCGGGCAGCGCCCATTTCATTGAGCACATGCTGTTCAAAGGCACCTCGCGCTGGTCCGCGGCCGAGCTCGCCGAGCGGATGGACGCCGTCGGCGGGCAGATGAACGCCTACACCACGCGGGACAACACCTGCTTCTACGCCCGGGTGCTCGACACGCACCTGCCCCTGGCCACGGATACGCTCTGCGCCATGTTCTTCGACTCCCGCTTCGACGAGCGGGACGTGGAAAACGAAAAGAGCATAATCCAGGAGGAGATAGACATGTACGAGGACACGCCCGAGGACGTGGCGGCGGAGCGGCTCATCGCGGGCTGCTTCCCCGGCGCGCTGGGCAGGCCCGTCCTCGGGCGGAGCTCAAGCCTCGCGCGGCAGACGGGCGAGAGCCTGCGCGCTTTCATGGCCCGGCACTACGCCGCGCCCCGGGTCGTCGCCGCGCTCTCGGGCAGCTTCACGGATGAGGACCTGCGGGAGCTCGCCCGGCGCTTTTCCGCCATGCCCGCGGCAAAGCCCAAAATGCCTGAAAGATCGGCCTACCGTCCCTGCCTCACGCTCCGGCGCAAGGCCACGGAGCAGAACCAACTCGTCCTCGGCTTCCCCGGGCTTGAGACGGCAAGTTCCGAGCGTTTCGCCCTCCAGCTGCTCTCCGGCATCCTGGGCGGCAACGCCTCCTCGCGCCTTTTCCAGAGCGTGCGGGAAAAGCACGGGCTTTGCTACTCCATCTACTCCTTCACGGCGGGCTTTGAGGACACGGGCCTCTTCGCCGTCGCCGCCGCGACGAACAGGGACACCGAGGCGCGCGCCCTCGGCCTCATCATGGACGAGCTGCGCCGCCTCCTGGACGGGGGCGTGACGGAAGAGGAGCTCTCCCGCGCAAGGGAACAGGTCAAGGCCACCATACTCATGAGCCTCGAATCCACGGGTTCGCGCATGAACCGCCTGGGCTATGGCGAGCTCTTCCTCGGCGGCGCGCTCTCGCCGGACGAGCTCATTGAGCGCTACGACGCCGTGACGGGGGAGGAGGTCCTCGGCCTTGCGCGCCGCCTGCTCGCCCCTGAGACCATGTCCTTCTCCGCCGCGGGCCGCGTCGCGCCCGAGGAGGAGTACCGCCGCATCCTGGGCCTGTGAGCGCCGGAGCCTGCTTCGACAAGCTAAAATAAAAGACCGCCGGAAGGCGGTCTTTTATTATTTCAAAACTATTTCCGGCCTGCCCATGGCGCCGGGACCGAGGGTGTAGCGCTGGAAGACCAGCACCGGCTCCCCGGCGGAGTTCAGGCGCAGCTGGGCCTCGTCTATGGCTGCCTCTCGCTCGGCCTCGCCCAGCTCCCACCACATGTCGTTCTCGCCCGGGTCCTCCAGCAGCTGCGCCAGGCCCGCGCGGGCCTTCTCACGCCAGTTTTCCCCGGCCAGGGCCTCGACGCTCAGCTCCTCGCCGGTTTCGAGGTCATAATTATAATAGTGGAAGGTCTCATAGGCCGTCGCCAGCGTCTCGGTCTTTATGACGGCGAAGGAGAGTATCTCATCCGAGGCGTAATATACCTCGTAGTCCACCTCTATGCCTATGGGGTGGTAGTCCTCCGGGTCGCCGCCTGTGGCGATGAAGGCCGCGTAATACTCCTCCGCGCGGGCCTCGGACTGCGCGACCTCGGCCTCGACCGTGGCCTCTATGAGCCGGTTCACGCTCTCGGCCCAGTCCGCGCCGCCGAGCTCGACGTCTATGGCCGGGACCTCTATGTCCACGTTCTTCTTGTCGTCCCCATAGTGGTAGCTGCGGACGGTGAGCACCCGGCAGACCTCGCCCAGGAGCGGGACCTCATAGAGCGCGGCGGCGAAGGTCGGCACGGTGTTCAAAATGAGTACGAACACTGCGCAGGCCGCGATTATCGGCGATGCGATCCGGAGCGCATGCCGCCGCCGCGCGGCGCGCCTCGCGCCGCGCCTGATGGCGCCATCCACAAGCCCGGGCAGCTCCCGGGGTATATCGGTCTGCATGTATATGTCCCTGAGCTCTTCCTTCAAGGCTCACACCTCCCCGTCGTCCAGCTCCAGCCTCAGCAGCGCCAGGGCCTTGTAGAGCCTGGATTTGGCCGTGCTTAACGTACACCCGGCGGCCTGGGCGACCTCCGCGAGCTTCATGTCTTCAAAAAACCGCAGGATTATGACCGTCCTCAGCTTGGGCGGCAGAGCCGCGACCGCGTCGTAGAGTGCAAGGTCCTCGGCCCGGCCCCCGGCGTCGTCCGGGGCGGGCAGGCTCTCGTCCGCGGGCTCCGTTTCCCGGCGGCGGCGTATGCGGTCTATGCTCTCGTTCACCAGTATGCGGCAGAACCAGGGCTTTATACGCGCCGGATCCCGGAGCGTAGGCAGCTTCCGCAGGCCCTTTTCCACGGCGTCCTGCACGATGTCCAGCGCGTCCTCCCGGCTGCGCACGTAGCTGTAGGCTATGCGGTAAAAGCCCGCCTCGTTCTGCCTGACAAAGTTGGCGAATTCCTCGCCGCTCATGTTATCCGAGGGCCTTCTGCGCGGCCTCGCGCACGCCGGAGGCATCCTCCGCCACGCAGAGCACCACGTAGCGCCCGCCGGAGATTATGACGGCGTCCTCCAGCTTCGGCACCTCGGAGGGGATATAGCTGGAGTAATTCTCTATCCTGTCCGCGTTGCGGGCCTCAAGCTTCGTGACCAGCGCGGCAGCGGCCTCGGCGTCCGCCGTCTCAAAAACGGCGAGCTCCTCGGCGGTGGCGCCGGTGCCGGCGCGCACCCAGCAGCGCGTGTCATCCCCCGTGCCGTAGAGCCCCTGGGCCACGGCCTCGTCCAGGGCGTAGAGCGTCTCACCGAACTTGCCGGCGGCGTAGAGCTCCTCGCCGAAGGCGTCGATATCCAGCTCCGGCTCGGCCGCCTGCCCGCAGGCCGCGAGCGGCAGGACGAGGCAGAGCGCCAGCAGAGCGGCGGTTATCCTCTTTTTCATCGTATCTTCCTCTTTCTGTCTATTGTGCTGTGTGCGTTCTCAGGTAGTCCATCCAGACGACGCAGTACTCCGGCGTGAGGTGTACGCCGTCGCCCGTGGCCTCGAAGGGCAGATAGCCCTCGTCGTCCATGACGCCCTCGGCCACGTCCACGTAGTGGACCTCCTTCTCGTCCGCCAGGGCGCGCAGCTGGGTGTTCAGGCGGTTCACGTTGGCGATGGTGTAGACCTCGTCGTTGGAGTCCTTCCATTTGCTGACCGGGATGATGGACTGGATATATATGACGGCGTCCGGGTTTATCTCGCGGATCTTGTCGATTATCTTGCCGTAGTCCTCCTTGAACACGCTCTCGTAGACCCAGCCGAGCTCGTTCATGCCGAGCATGATGTAGACCTTGCTGAACTCCATGCCCGCCAGCTGGTCGAAGGCCCGGGCCTTGCCGCCGCCGGAGATGTCGCAGTAGTCCGTGAAGATGCTGTCCACGGTGAGGCCGACCTCGGTTATGAAGGTGGCGTTCGTGAGGCCGGAATACATCTTGAGGCCTTCGGTGCGGGAGTTGCCGATGAACACGGCGTCGTCAAAATAGCTGTCGTCCACGGCCTCGCTCTCCGGCACCAGCATGCCGCAGTCGTTGGGCGTTGGGGTGGGCTTGGGGTGCCCGCTCTCCTGCGCGTCATCGCCGCCTTCGCCGTCTGCGCCGTCCTCGGGGGCGGCGCTCTCTTCGGGCGGCGCGCTCCCGGGGGCGTTTTCGTCCCCGCCCGGGGCCTCGCTCGGCGGGGCCGCGCTCTCGGCGGGGCCGAGGTCCTCTGCGGGCTCCGCCGCCCCGTGCCGGCCCGTGAAAAAGCCGGAACTCGTTATGAGCATGAGCGCCAGCACGGCAAAGATCACAAGGGCCGTCTTCAGCCCGCGCCTGAAGCGCTGCTGCCTGTTTCTGCGCACTCTGTCTGTTCTCGTCACGCTTGGCTCATCCCCTGTTCTATCTGTCTCTGCGTATATTATGACGCGGAGGACGCCGGAAAAGTTGATTAGGAAAAATAAATTTTTCCTTGTGTACTCCTGCAGGGCCCCATGATATAATCCGGCTGAAAGGGGGCGGAAGCATGCTCGAAACAAGAGACGCCGCCATAGGCATACTCATACCCTTCCTCGGCACCGCGCTGGGGGCCTGTTTTGTGTTTTTCCTCCGGGGCGAGGTGAGGCCCTGGGTGCAGAAGCTGCTGCTCGGCTTCGCCTCCGGCGTCATGATAGCCGCCTCGGTCTGGTCGCTCATCATCCCGGCCATAGAGATGGCCGAGGGCCAGGGGACGACGCCCTGGCTGCCTGCCGCGCTGGGCTTCCTCGCCGGCGTGGGCTTCCTGCTGCTGCTCGACAGCCTCATCCCGCACCTGCACCTGGGCTCCGACTGCCCGGAGGGCCGCAGCTGCGGCCTGGGCAAGAGCACGATGCTCGTCCTCGCCGTGACGCTGCACAACCTGCCCGAGGGCATGGCCGTCGGCGTCGTGTTCGCGGGCGCGCTCTCGGGCGAGGCGGCGGTCTCCGCCGCGGCGGCCTTCGCCCTTGCTGCGGGCATCGCCCTGCAGAACGTTCCAGAGGGCGCGGTCATCTCCATGCCGCTGGTCGGTCAGGGCATGGGCAGGGGCCGGGCCTTCCTCGCGGGCCTGCTCTCAGGCGTGGTCGAACCGGTGGGCGCGCTGCTCACCATCCTGCTCAGCCTCAACGACGGCGTCGTGGTCAGTATGCACGCCAGCGGCCAGGTGGCGCTCTTTGGGCCTGTGCGGCTGTTTTATTGCCTGGGGCTGATCTTGGCAGGCTTCGTGGCGGATAGGAAGCAGCGCAGGCTCTTGCCCATCAGCACCCTGTTCATGCAGCTGTTCACCATCCTGCTCCCCGCCCTCCTGGGGAACGCCCTGTATCATTGCAACATGGCCCTGATGTATCTTTGCAGCGGGTTTTATGTGATCTTCTTTACCGTTTCCTTCCTGGCCTTTGCCCCGGATACTAAGGACCCGGCCCTGTGGGCCTCCATGGGGCGTGCAGTGCGCAGCTTGACGACCGCCATCGTGGTGACGCCTATCCCCCTTCTGTTTGCCCGCTTTGGGTCCTTGGGGATGACGGCCCTTAGTTGCCTGCTGGTGGCGGCGCTGCTTCCGGTGGTCTGGGCTTTGCCGGACGGCAGCCAGCATCGGCCGCTGCCGGAAGGTCAGGCCCATAAGCCTGCCTCCCGGGAAGCCCATCAAATCGCCTTTTCTGAGAAATATCGCCTTACCCCCAGGGAACAGGAGGTATTTGCCCGCTTGATCAGCACCGAGGAGAGTATCCAGCAGATCGCGGAGGGCCTGTACATCTCCCGGCGCACTTGCCAACGGCACATTACAGCCATCTATGAAAAGATCGGGGTCAGATCCCGTATGGGGCTGTATCAGCTCTTTGTGGAAGAACAGGGGAAGCCTTGACCCGCTGTTCCCATGGAGTTCTGCCGCCTGTTTTTTT
>OHNO01000090.1_pt1 | contig 54130 bp, 45 predicted proteins | sample 1569521 | NCBI WGS metagenome assembly OHNO01 (sample SAMEA3879604, study PRJEB24766) | human gut metagenome | biome: human-associated habitat; feature: feces | place: USA | collected 1985/1987
GGTGATCTCTTGGGTATGGCATAAAGATTGCGTCAAAATGCCTGTTTCATCGCTGACTTTCACTTCGGAACCGTTTACGATGAGGCGGGAAAGGATGATTTTGTAGGGCTTCGGAGTAAAGTTAAGTTCCAGCTCATTGAACGAAAGCATACCTTGTGTGCCGCCGAGGAATACTTCGCCATCTCGCGTTACACATAATGCATTCTCATTGACTGCTGTCAACGGGAAGCCGTTTTCTGCACTATAGTTCTGGAACTTCTCTGTTTTCTGGTCGAAGATGGAGAACCCCTGATTAGTGATAAGTATCAGTTTGCCGCTGACCGGGGATTCCTGCGTATCGTAGATACAATCGCTGACGAGTCCGTTCTTATCTTTGTCAAAGTTCTCGAAGTCATTGCTGGCAGGGCGATACAGGTCGAGTCCACTTCCTGAAGTGGAAAACCAGAGATTGCCCTTATTGTCTTGCATGATGTTGTTCACATTGTTATTGCTGAGGCTGTGCGGTTGTGCCACGTCGTGCCGGTAATTGGTCAGCTTGTTGGTATCGAAACGGTAGGAGAAGATACCTTCGCCCGTGGCGGCAATCCAGAGTGTGCCATTGTTATCTACTTCTACATCGGCCACCATTGTTATTTTGCGCCCTTCTTTGGTGTCTTTGAAGAGTTGCCGGCATTTTCCGCTTTGGGGATCAAACAAACATACGCCATTCTGGGTGGCGACAATTAACTGGTCATGATAAGGTGCTATGTCACGAACAATGTTTGATGGAAGCGTTTCCGGATTGCCTTCTTCCATGAGATAGTGGGTGAATGCTCCTGTACGGATATCGAGCTTGTTCAGTCCACCGAGATGAGTACCTATCCAGATGATTTCTTTGGCAGGATCATAATAGAGGGCTTTTACATTGCTGTGGGAGATACTATTATCCCCCTTTCCGGCAAGATACCATTTGAACTCACGTGTTCGGCGGTTATAGAAATTGAGTCCGCCACCTTCTGTACCGATCCATAGGTTGCCGTTTTTATCTTCAATGGTACGCCCTACTACAGGACTACTCAGACCTTCTTTCTCGTTTCTGGAGGCTTTGTACCGGGTGTAGATTTCATATTCAGGATTGAAGTAATTGCCACCAAAGTAAGTGCCCAGCCACAGTGTCCCCTGATTATCCTTTACGATGCACCAGATAGAGGAGTGGGTAAGACCTTCATTCTGCATATCGTTGGAAGTGTGGTTCTGGAAAAGTCCTGTTGTCTTGTTATAGCGGTTCAGGCCGTTGAAGGTTCCTATCCAGATATTGCCAAGATTATCTTCGCAACAAGCTCTTACGAAATCAGAAGATATACTGTGCGGATTCTTCGGGTCGTTTCGCAAATTCTCAATGGTTCCGTCTGTTTTTATCCGGAAGAGTCCTTTTTCCCAACTGCCTATCCATAATTCGCCTGAATTGTCCTGGTAGATACTGGTAATGTTTCCTTTTTCAATGGGATGGGTGACTTGATGTCCGTCTATTTTCAGGTTGAAGACTCCTTCGCTGGTGGTTCCTATCCACATGTGTCCTTTGTCTTCGAACATGCAGGATATTTCGATGTTTTCTCCTGCCATCTGGTAATAAAGATCAAAGTTGTCGGTTTGCTCATTGTAGCGGTATATTTCGTTCTTTTTTCCGATGAAAAGGCCGTTTTTATAATATATGCTATTGATATTTCCTTGCAGGAGGGTGGTGAAGCGTTGGGTAGTCAGGTCGAACTGGGCAACCCCTTCGGTACAGAGCAGGTAGATTTTCCCGTTCTGGTCGCCTGCCATGCGGAGCACGGTGTTACAGAAAAGGCTGTAGGGATCGTTTTTGTTCAGTTTGTAAGTCTGTATATCGTTTCCATTGTAACGGTTCAAACCTTCGCGCGTACCAATCCATAAGATACCATTTTCATCAATATACAAACTGTTGACACTAAACTGAGATAGGCCGTCGTCGGTGGTCAGATGATTGAAAGTGATATTCTGGCTGTGTACGTTTGCCGTAACTATGCTTACTAAAACAAGAAACAGCGTTCTGATAAACTTTTGCACTTCTCCTCCGGTATTTTTAAGGTTTCAAACACAAATATAAGACGTTTTGCTTAAAGGGGGGGAGTTTATTATCTGATTTTTATGGTTATGTCTATTGAAATGTATAATTTTGGGCGTTTGTCGGACGAATTTTGACTTTTGCTTTCATTCGGAAGGCGTATATTTGCATACCAATTTTAAATCTATTATAAAATATCATGAATAACCTCCAATCCATTGTATCCCATTTCAATACGAAGGGTACAGTTAATGAAATCCAGCCTTTAGGCAGCGGGCTGATTAACGACACGTATAAAGTGACTACTCTTGAAGCAGATGCCCCCGACTATGTATTGCAACGTGTGAACCATGCTATTTTCCAGAATGTGGAGATGTTGCAGGCGAACATTGAAGCCGTAACCCGGCATATTCGCAAAAAACTTGTGGAGCAAGGTGCGGATGATATAGATCGTAAAGTGCTCTCTTTTATTCCTGCCGATACGGGAAAAACGTATTGGTACGATGGTGAAAACTATTGGCGTATCATGACATTCATTCCTAATGCAAAGACTTATGAGACGGTGGATGCAGAATATTCTTATTATGCCGGTGTAGCTTTTGGTAATTTCCAGGCAATGCTTGCGGATATTCCTGATGAGCTGGGAGAGACTATTCCTGATTTTCACAATATGGAGTTCCGTCTGAAACAACTTCGTGATGCGGTGGCTGCGGATGCGGTTGGCCGGGTGAAAGAAGTGCAGTACTATCTGGATGAGATAGAAAAACGTGCTGAGGAGATGTGCAAAGGTGAACGCTTGTATCGCGAAGGCAAATTGCCAAAACGTGTATGTCATTGCGATACGAAGGTGAATAATATGATGTTTGATGAAGAGGGCAAGGTGCTTTGCGTCATTGATCTTGATACGGTGATGCCTAACTTTATCTTCTCTGATTTCGGCGATTTCCTTCGTTCTGCAGCCAATACAGGTGCCGAGGATGATGAGAATCTGGATAATGTGAATTTCAATATGGAGATATTCAAGGCGTTTGCAAAAGGTTACCTGGAATCTGCGAAAGTCTTCCTGCTTCCGATAGAGGTTGAGAACCTACCGTATGCAGCTGCATTATTCCCCTATATGCAATGCGTTCGTTTCCTGGCGGATTATATTAATGGTGACACTTATTATAAGACTAAATATCTTGAGCATAATCTTGTACGTACAAAAGCGCAGTTCAAACTGTTGCAGAGTGTGGAAGAACATACACCGGAAATGCAGGAGTTTATAAAGTCGTCATTGGTATAATAGTTATAAGCTACAAGCTACAGGCTACGAGTGCCTTTCGGTGCATAGCGTAGCCACTTGTAGCCTGTAGCTTGTAGTTCGTAACTTTATTAAAATATGAACAAAAGAACCCCTGTATGCTTGGTGTTGAAATCTGCAGTCTTGCTAGTAACTCTGCTTTGTGTTTTCCCCTTGTTTGCAACTAACCCCCAAAAGAAAGAAATGAAAGAGTTGAATGTAAAAAAAGTAAGTCTGGCTAATGTAGCAGTAGAGAATATTCCTGCTTTGTTGGATAAAGAAAAGGTGGCTTTTCAGTCGATCAATACGGTGAATTGGAAAGCATTCCCTTATCAGTCGGAGGTGCAGTTCCGTATAGCTCATACGGATGATGCGATTTTGGTTCATTACAAAGTAAAAGAAGCCAGTGTGCGTGCTGTAGCTGCCGGAGATAACGGTGCAGTATGGGAAGATGCTTGTGTAGAGTTCTTTTCTATCCCTGCAGGAGATGGAATTTATTATAACGTAGAATGTAACTGTGCCGGAACTCTCCTGATTGGTGCCGGTGCCGGGCGCGAAAACCGTGAACATGCCCCGCAAGAAGTGATGGACAAAGTGCAACGCTGGTCTTCTTTGGGACGCCAGTCTTTTGAGGAACGTGTGGGAGAGTGTAACTGGGAACTGGCATTGGTTATTCCATATTCTGCTTTTTTCAAGCATCAGATCACCAGTCTTGACGGAAAGACGGTTCGTGCCAATTTCTACAAATGCGGTGATAAATTACAAACACCTCATTTCCTCTCATGGAATCCTATTAATCTGGAAAAACCAAATTTCCACTGTCCCGAATTCTTCGGTATATTGAATTTTGAGTAACTATTTCCAGTCTTTCAAATTATAGCTTGCTTCTACCGCCTTTTCTATATCATCGGGAAGGGCGGGGAAGAAGTCTATCCCTGTGATCCGCTCCACTTCATCCACAGTGTTTACATAAGAGTCCAGTGGATTATTCCCTTCGTTGTTTTTATAGATAAATCCGATGGCTTTCGGCCTTTTGTGCAGAGAAAGTATCACTTTAAAGAAAGCATCCGGCACGGCCACTTTATGCTCGCCTATGGTCTGTGGCTTCCGGTCATAGAAGATAGGACCGGCTACAATGTAAAGGCAACTGTCTTTTTTCACCCACTTGCGGCATTTTTGTTCCAGTTCGTTCCAGTCGCCCCGGTTTAGATTATGGTGCTGGGGACAGATGTTGGTCATGTAGAAACTTTCTATCATGGCTTCACGGTCCCATTTGTTGTCACCTGCCGGACAAAGGTGCCCACGGTCCCAGCCACTACCTTTATAGTCTTGCGTGGTGACGGCTTTACTCTTAGGTAGGTCAGGGTCGGGACGGAAGCTATTGATTCGCTCGGTATTTTCCTTTAAACGTTCGGGAGTCAGTTTCCAGGCTACCCAGTTGGCTATGCGGGTGTTGGAGTTGTAGGATACGAGGTATCCGGTGCGTTGCAACAGTATTTCGGGGATACCTGGGGCAATGGTTTGCTTGATGTATATATCAGAATTCAGGGGAAGATTCTGAACGATGGTTTCTGTTTGTTCAATACCAGTAGCTTTTTCTTTAGAGTTCGTTGTTTGATAAGTGGTGACGATGCCGCATATGATCAGGATAATCAGGAGCGTCAGTTGTTTCTTGCTATTCGTTTGTTTTTTCTTCTTTCTCATAATTGAATGGGTAAGGTGGTGCAAAGATAACAAAAAAGGCGGACGAGTAAACCCGACCGCCTTCTGAATAAGGAGTATTCCTTTATTTTACAATGCCTTTGGAATCTCGCACGAAGTTGATGATATTGTGTATCTCATCACTCATCGGCACTTGGTCCTCAATCTTTTGCAAGGCATCGTGGATGCTGAAGTTACCTTGATAAATCAGTCGGTAAGCATTTACGATATGGCGTAGAATGCGTTCGGAAACCTGGTGCTTGTGCTGTAGCACAACAGCATTAATTCCGTGATAACTTGCCGGATTACCGTTCATGATAACATACGGTGGTACATCTTTCGCAATGCGGCATCCTGACTGTATCAGTACCCAACTTCCGATGTGGCATTTCTGTTGCAAGATGACGTTACTGCTTAGAATCGTAAAGTCGCTGATACGACAGTCACCGGCTACGATAGTCTTAAGTCCCAGTACACAATGGTTACCTATTTGCACGTCATGGCAAAGGTGTACGCTATCCATCAGAAAGTTCTCGTTTCCGATACGTGTAGCATCTTCTTCATGTGTAGCGCGGCTCACAACCACGTTCTCGCGAATGTCGTTCTGGTCGCCGATGATCAACATACTTTTCTCACCTGTATAGTGGAAATCTTGCGGGGTGGTACCAAGTACGGCTCCATGATGCACTTTATTCTTTTGCCCCATACGCGTACCGTCGAGGATACGCGCGCCGGACATGATGATACAATCATCTCCAATTTCCACATCGCCTTCGATATATGCAAAAGGCTGGACCGTTACATTCTTGCCGAGCTTTGCGGCAGGATCTACAAATGCTAATGGACTTATCATAGTAATTAGTTTTTAGTTATTACTTTCTGCCTCCTCCGAGCGCCTGGTACAGGCTGATAACAGCTTGCATGCGGTCGAAAGTGTCGGATACCTCGGAGGTTTGTGCACTGAGGTAAGATTGCTCAGCAGACAGAACTTCCAGATACGTTGACGTGCCTAAGTTAAACAATTCTTTTGTATCTTCCGCAGCTTTACGGGCGGAATTTACCTGGATTTCACGAGAAACAGCCTTTTCGGAAGTCATCTGATATTGATATAAGGCGTTGCTCACTTCGTTTCCAGCTTTCAGCAAAGTGGTCTGGAACTGGATTTTGGATTGCTCTTCCTGTGCTTTGGCCTGTTTCAGACGGGCGATATTAGCACCGCGATAGAACAACGGTTGAGTCAACGATCCTATGGCGGAAGCCAGTAACTTGCCCGGATTTACAATTGCAGAACCTGCACTGTTAGTCCATCCTGCCGAACCACTCAATGTAATCTGCGGATAGAAAGCCGCACGTGCGCTGTTAGTATCGTAATAACTTGCAGCAAGAGACATCTCGGCAGCCTTTACATCGGGGCGGTTAGACAATAGTTGCAAAGGGATACCGGCTGAAAATTCTGTCGGTAATTGCTGGTTTTCCAATACACCGCGTTCTATTTCCTGTGCCGGTTGATTCAACATCAGGCAAAGAGCATTTTCTGTTTCACGAATGCTTTGGCGCATGCCTGGCAGAGATGCCAGCACCTGCGCGTAAGCTGCACGGGTTTGTTCTACTCCGGCAGAAGTCGTATTGTATATTCCTGCCTCCTTCATAGCCTCTACAGTTTCCACATTCTTTTTCAGGATATCGGCTGTGGATTCTGTTATCTGCAACTGGCGGTCGAGCATCAACAATGTGTAGTACATATTGGCTACATTAGCGATTACCTGAGTTTGCACCGCTTGTTCATAGAACTGTGTCTGTTTCAGAGACACCTGTGCACCACGTTTCGGGTTCAGTATCTGACCGAACAGATCAATTTGCCAGCTTGCTGTAACAGGAAGCGAATAAGTTTGCGTAGCTTTTCCCTTATCCCAGCTGCTTACGGTTCCTTGCGGAGACAGTGCAAGCGTGGGAGCATAAGCCAGACGTGCAGACATAAGTGCAGCTTCTGCCTTCTTCACGTTCAGAGCGGCGCTGCGCAAATCAGGATTATTGGCAAGTGCTTGTTCGATGAGCGCTTGCAACTGAGGGTCGGTAAATACTTCCCTCCAAGGCAGGTTGCCGAAGTTTGCTGTATCCGCAGCCAGCGTATCATTTACAACTGTTGTGTCGCGATACAGTCCGGCAGCCGTAATATCTTCGGGTCTGTCGTATGATTTGTAGATATGGCAACTACTTAAAAGAGCAGTTGCACACATCAGAGTTATAATTTGTTTCTTCATATTCATTTGTTTTAATGAAGAATGATGAATGATGAATGAAGGATTTCCTCGGCGTCGTTTCTTTACTATCACGTTTCTAATTCTTCATTCCTCATTCCTCATTCTTAATTTATTTCGTGTATTGCTCAATTTCAGGTTCTGCATCAGAGTTATCCACATCAGCCCATTCCATCGGTTTAATCTTCTCTTGCAGATATTGGAATGCAACGAACAGGGCCGGTACGATAAAGATCTGAAGAATCATACCGATTAACATACCGCCGATGGCAGAGGTACCCAGCGTACGGTTACCATTGGCACCTGCACCGGATGCCATCATCAACGGAATCAAACCGACGATCATGGCCAGTGATGTCATCAAGATAGGACGCAGACGGGCTGCGGCACCCAGTACGGCTGCCCACGTAATACTCATACCCATCTTGCGACGGTCGAGGGCAAACTCAATAATCAAGATGGCATTCTTCGCCAACAGACCCATCAACATGATCAATGCAATCTGCATATAAATGTCGTTGGACATGGACCCCATTATCATTTTCAGAATGGAGATATTACCGATGGCGCTCATACCGTTGACGAACAGGAAGCTACCCAACAGACCAAACGGAATAGACAACAGTACGGCAAGCGGCAAGATGTAACTTTCATACTGTGCACTCAGCAACAGGTAAACGAATACGAAGCAGAGAACGAAGATCAATCCTGTGGTGCTACCACTGGTTTCGGCTTCTTCACGTGCCATACCTCCCAATTCGTAAGCGAAACCGGCAGGTAGGTTCTCTTTGGCAACCTCGGCGATAGCCGCCAGTGCCTGACCGGAAGTATATCCGGAAGCTGGGGCAACCATTACTTTCATAGAAGTATACAAGTTGAAGCGGCTGATAATATCGGGTCCGTATACCTTCTTGATGGAAACGAACTGAGTTATCGGGGCCATTTCATCGCCGTTGCGCACCTTGATGCTGGACAATGATTCCAGATTCTTGGTTGCTTCCGGCTCTGCCTGAACCATTACACGGTACATCTTACCGAAACTGTTAAAGTTAGAAGCATACAGACCGCCGAAGTACCCCTGCATAGTGCTGAGGATGTCGCTCGGACTGATACCCGCTTTCTTACAGGCAGCAGCGTCGATATCCAGCATATATTGCGGGAAGCTCGGATTGAAGGTCGTTTTTGCCGAGTTGATTTCCGGGCGTGCTTCCAATGCGGCATTGTAAGATTTCACTACATCGAAGAAGTGGTTCAGGTCACCACCGGTTTTATCCTGCATATTCAACTCGATGTCGCTGGATGCAGAGTAACCAGAAATCATAGGAGGAGCGAAGAACAGTACCTGCGCTTCTTTGATAATCTTCTGTGCACGCATAAAGAGCGTGATGTAGACGATGTTTGAATTCTGCATTGTGGAACGTTCGTCCCAGTTTTTCAGCTTGATGATGATAGAACCGTAAGAAGGTCCCTGTCCGCCGATGAAGCTATAACCGGAAATCACTGTACGGGATGCAACAGCCGGTTCGGCGGCCACAAGGCTGTCTACACGGTGCAGCACCTCTTGTGCGCGTTCCTGTGAAGTACCCGGAGGCAGAGTTACTACACCCATGATGGTACCCGTATCTTCGTTAGGAACCATACCCGTCGGAGTAATCTTCATGAAGAAAATCAGTAATACGATGGAACCGGCTACAAGGCCGAAACTCAACCATTTCTTTTGGATGAAGAACAATACATTATTTTTGTATTTCTTCAGCATCTTGTCATAAGCTACATTGAAGCCTGTATGGAAACGACTGATAAATGTCGATTTCTTCTCACCATGCTCGTCATGCGGTTTCAGGAAGATGGCACATAATGCCGGACTCAACGTCAAAGCATTCAATGCGGAGAAGCCGATAGCGATAGCCATCGTCAGACCGAACTGTCGGTAGAATATACCAGCCGTACCACCCATGAAACTTACAGGGATAAATACAGACATCATGACCAGCGTAATAGAAACGATGGCACCACCTAGTTCACTCATGGCATCGATGGAAGCGGCACGGGCAGATTTATACCCCTGGTCCAACTTCGCATGGACACCCTCGACGACGACTATGGCATCGTCGACCACTATCGCAATGGCGAGCACCATGGCTGAAAGGGTCAGCAAGTTGATACTAAAGCCGATCAGCTTCAGTACGAAGAATGTCGCAATCAATGCTACCGGAATAGCAATAGCGGGGATCAATGTGGAACGGAAATCCTGCAAGAAGATATATACCACAATGAACACAAGGATAAAGGCCTCGATCAATGTCTTGATTACCTCATGAATAGAGGCGAACAAGAAGTCGTTGGCACTTTGTGCAATGTTGATTTGCAAGCCCGAAGGTAGCTTTTCGGAATAATCATTCAACAATGTTTCCAGGTCGCTGATAGTCTGTGTAGCATTACTTCCTGCCATCTGGAATACGATACAGCTGACAGCCTTATGCCCGTTTACAGTATTATTGAAGCTATAGGTCAGACGTCCCAGCTCGATTTCAGCAATATCTTTCAGACGGAGTACTTCTCCGTTTTCCATTGCTTTGATAACGATGTTCTCAAATTCTTCCGACTGTTGCAGACGTCCTTTGTAACGTATTGTATATTGGAATGTCTGGTTACCACGTTCACCAAACTGTCCGGGGGCAGCCTCGATATTCTGTTCTGCCAAAGCTGCCGCTACATCATTAGGTATCAATTTATACTGAGCCATTACGTCAGGCTTCAGCCAGATACGCATGGAGTAGTCAGTACCCAACACCATTGCGTCACCTACACCGGCCACACGTTTTACTTCAGGAATAAGGTTGATGTTGGCATAGTTTTCGAGGAATTCGATGTTGTATTGGTCCGTCTCATCATAAATAGAGAATACCATCAACATAGAAGTCTGTCTCTTTTGTGTCGTCACACCTACCTTGGTTACTTCAGCAGGCAGCAGACCTTGTGCCATAGATACACGGTTCTGTACGTTTACGGCAGCCATATCCGGATTGGTTCCCTGCTTGAAGTAAACGGAAATATCAGCGGAACCACTGTTGGTGGCATTGGAAGTCATGTACATCATGTTCTCTACACCGTTGATCTGGTCTTCCAGCGGTGCAATAACGGAGTTCAACACCGTTTGGGCGTTGGCACCCGTGTAGGTGGCGCGCACCGATACGGTTGGCGGTGCAATGTCCGGGTATTGGGTGATAGGCAAGGTTGCCAGACCAATAAGACCCAGGATCACTATCAGCACGGAGATTACCGTAGATAGTACCGGACGATTAATAAATCTATCTAATTTCATGTTATTTAGTGATTAGGAGTTAGTGATTAGTGATAAGCACCTGCGGTATAATAGCGCAGCCGCTAATCACTAATCATTAACCGTTAAACGTTAATTGAACGCAGTTTGGATATTACCTTCTTTTTGGTCTTTCAGTGCTTTCTGATATTCAGCTTCTTTCTCAGCAGGGGTGATAGGAGTGATAGCTGCTCCATCTCTCAGGTTTTGCACACCTTCCATTACTACTTTATCGCCGGCTTTCAAACCTTCGGTTACGTAGTAATATTTGCCGTCGTTCAGCTTAAACACCTGAATTTCCGTATTCTTCAGAGTGTTGTCAGGCTGCACTACGAATACGAACTTCTTGTCCTGTATTTCTGTAGTGGCCGATTGAGGTATCATAATAACATCTGTCATCGGGTTGGGGAACACTACATTGCCGGTGCTTCCGCTACGCAGCACATTGTGCTTGTTGGGGAAAAGGGCACGCATAGTTACCGAACCGGTAGTCTGGTCGATAACGCCGCTGATGGTTTCTACGCGGCCGCTGTCGGCATACATGGTTCCGTCGATAAGTTGTAATTGTACATCGGGCATTCTTTCCAGAATTTCTTTGATGCTACCACCCTCGCGGATCTGAGACAGCAGTTGTCTTTCGGTCATGGAGAAGTAAGCATACATTTCAGAAATATCGGCTACAGTAGTCAGCGGGCTAGCAATGGAAGGGCTAACCAAACTACCTACACGGTAGGGGATGCTACCTACTACACCATCGCTGGGGCTGGTTACACTGGTATACGACAGATTGTTCTTGGCGTTTACTAATTGTGCTTCAGCTTGTGCTAATTGTGCTTTTGTTTGTGCCAGTTGATTCTCTGCCATCTGCAAATCGTAGTTGCTGATGATATTCTTTTTGTTCAACTCACGCTTGTTGTTTACGGTAAGTTCTTGCGTGTTTACGGCAGCTTTAGCTGTTTCAACAGCAGCTTTGGCTGAGTTCACGGCAGCTTGATACTGTACGGGGTCAATGCTGAACAACACTTGTCCCTTGCGTACTACTGAACCTTCGTCTACATGCAGTTTGGTGATAAAACCGCTTACCATGGGGCGGATTTCAACATCTTGTTTACCTCTGATTGTAGCCGGATAACTGTTCGTTAAGTTGGCAGTGGTTGTTTCCACTGTAATCACTGCAAATTCGGGTGCTTTACCCGCAGTTTTGTCACTTTGTCCGCAACTGAACAGTGACAGGCAACATGCCAATAAAATCAATCTACTCTTCATACTTGTAATTATTCTCTGTCTTTTGGTTTATTTTTTCATTTGGTAAATACAGGCTTCTTCTGTCTTGTCATAGTTTGGATAATACGGAGGACAAAGGGGAAAACTTAAAGCACTCTTCGGGTTTTCCGGCTGCAAAATTATCTATTTTTGAACAGATTAGTTCTATTTGCGTCTATTTTTAACTATGTTTCATACATATCTTATATATGTTGTTGGCGGAATTGATTCATTTCTTTCCGTTATGAATTAAATGGGTACGCGTTCATCCGCCTTATCGTTTGCATGCTTATTACTTCCACAAGATCTTACTGAAGTTCCTTCCTTTTCATTTTCCCGATTGAACCTTTCCTTTATTTTATCTGTTTTACTGTCTTCTTGCTCTTTTTTGATTAAAATACTGTAAAGCATTCTGTTTATTAAGGGATAACCTTTATTTTTGCAGCATATTACGTAATAAATATTTAGATATGAAGTCTCTTTTCAATCGTCTGGCAGGTGTTGCCGTTGTTGGTGTCGTGCTTTATTCTTGCGCCAGCATCGGTCGTCCGGAGGGTGGTGCTATTGATGAAACTCCTCCCCGCTTTGTGGGTAGTACGCCTTTGCCGGGTGCACTCAATAATAGCCGGAAAAAGATAACGATTGAATTCGATGAATTCATCAAGCTCGATAAACCTGGGGAGAAGATCGTGATTTCTCCGCCCCAGGTGCAACAGCCAGAAATTAAGGCGAATGGAAAGAAGGTGGTGGTCACCTTAAAGGATACCCTAAAGCTGGATATGACTTATTCGATAGACTTCTCGGATGCTATTCAGGACAATAATGAAGGTAATCCGTTGCCCGATTTCGGGTTTACTTTCTCCACGGGTTCTGTTATCGACTCGATGGTGGTTTCCGGTACCGTGCTGAATGCAGCCAATCTGGAACCGGTGAAAGGCATGCTGGTAGGTATGCATTCCAATTTGGCTGACTCGGCCTTTACTACGATACCTTTTGAACGTGTAGGTCGTACCGACAGTCGCGGACATTTCACAATTCGGGGTGTTGCTCCGGGCGAGTACCGCATCTACGGATTGCAAGATGCTGATCAAAACTTCTATTATAGTCAGCCCACTGAAATGATTGCTTTCGAAGACTCCCTGATTATTCCTGCTATGGATGAACGGATACGTCTTGATACACTCTGGAAAGATTCTCTGACGATAGATACGATCATGGAGAGAACTTATACTCATTACTCTCCGGATGATGTCATATTGCGCTGCTTCAAAGAACGGGTTTTGTCGCAACGTCTCATCAGGAGCGAACGTCCCGAATCCCGGAAATTCTCTTTCTATTTCTCTACCCAGGCTGACAGCCTGCCGTTGTTGAAGGGACTGAATTTCGATGAAACCAACGCTTTCATCGTGGAGAAGCCTACCGGACGCATTGATACGCTTCATTATTGGATAAGAGACTCTCTGATCTATAAGATGGATACTTTGAAGATGAGTCTCACTTACCTCTATACGGATACGCTCAACCAGTTGGTACCGCGTACGGATACTCTGAGACTTGTATCGAAGATTCGGCCTAAGTCCGAGAAAGAACTTGAGAAGGAACGTGAGAAGAAGGAAAAGGAACTGGAAAAAGCCAAAAAGAAAGCGGAGAAAGAGGGTAAGGAGTATGTAGAACCGACGGTATTCTTACCTGTAGATGTATATGCACCGGGTACGATGGATATCTACGACTATATCTCTCTTACGTTTACTGAACCGCTGGCAACTGTTGCTGATGGTGCCATTCATCTGAAACAGAAAGTAGACAGTTTGTGGAATGATGTTCCTTACGACTTTGTTCCGGACTCTCTGAACCTGATGCGCTATAATGTTTATGCAGATTGGGTGCCCGGTGAAAGCTATGCTTTTGAAGTTGACTCGACAGCTTTCCATGGAATATATGGCCTTTTCACCGATAAGATAAAGAAAGAATTTAAGGTGAAGAAACCTGAAGAGTACGGGCAGATTTTTTATAATGTGACGGGAGCAGATTCAATTGCTTTTGTAGAGTTGCTGGACGCACAGGACAAAGTGGTACGTACAGTGCCGGTTGTTGACAGTAAGGCAGATTTTTACTTTCTGAATCCCGGCAAATATAGTGCGCGCCTTATAAATGATACGAATGGAAACGGTGTGTGGGACACCGGAAAATACGAAGACAAACGGCAACCGGAGAAAGTGTATTACTATCCTCAAGTGATAGAGCTGAAAGCTAATTTCGACCTGACCCAGGATTGGAACATACATGAGAAGCCGCTGGATAAACAGAAACCGGATGAACTCAAAAAACAAAAACCAGATGAAGACAAGAAAAAGAGAAACCAGAATAACCGCAATTCCGGCAATAACCGGTAAGCGCAGATGGGTGTTCTACCTGTTGGGAGCACTGTTACTTACGATGATGCCCACGCCTGCCAAGGCACAATGTACAGCTCAAAACACCGCATTTCAGTCCGGCGAGCACGTGATGTACGATTTATATTTTAACTGGAAGTTTATCTGGAAGAAGGTGGGGCTGGCAAGTCTGACCACCTTCTCCACTACTTATCAGTCACAACCTGCCTACCGCTTCAACCTGCTTTCGGTAGGAAGTAAAAAGACCGATTTCTTCTTTAAGATGCGTGATACGCTGACTTGCTATGTCAGTGAAAAGCTGGAGCCGCTCTACTTCCGTAAAGCGGCCGAAGAGGGTGACCGTTATACAGTAGATGAGGCATGGTTTTCCTATAAGGATGGTGTATCTAACGTAAAACAGAGGCGTATCTGGCACAATCCGGTTCGCGATCCGCAAGAGATGGAATACAGTGATAACCGTTGCATCTTCGATATGTTGAGTATTTTGGCGCAGGCGCGTTCGTACGATCCGGCAGATTATAAAGTGGGCGACCGGATTCTATTCCCTATGGCTACCGGACGTAAGGTAGAAGAACAAACGCTGATTTATCGTGGAAAAGAGGAAGTAAAAGCCAATAATGATACGATTTACCGTTGCCTTGTATTCTCTTTTGTAGAATATAAGAAAGGAAAAGAGAAAGAAGTGATTACTTTCTTTATCTCGGATGATAAGAACCATCTCCCGATCCGCCTGGATATGTATCTTAACTTCGGGTCGGCAAAGGCTTTCCTGAAGAGCGTACAGGGAAATCGTTATCCGATGACGTCGGTGGTAAAGAAGAAATGAGATAACTCATAACTCTATACCTTGAACGGCAGCGGATCCCCTTTTCTGAATACGCTGGACTCGAATGTGGCAATTAGCTTCCCGTCCTGGTTCGTGATATCTATCCGGTAATATCCGGTAGTACGTCCGATGTAACGTTCGCGTGCTTCGGCATACAGTGTATCACCCGGTCCGCTGGTGCGCAAAAAGGTGATATTGGAAGACAGGGAGAAAGCCAGTGCGCCATGTGAATTGGCAGCGGCGGCCAGTGCCAGGTCTGCAAGAGTGAAGATGGCTCCGCCTTGGGTGCGGTGTCCTGCATTAAGGTGATTCTCCGTGATAACGAGGCGTGCTTTACTATATCCTTCGCGTACTTCCAGTAGTTCTACGCCGGTTTGTTCTGCAAAGAGATCTTTCTTGAAAAATTCTTGTGGGGTCATGTTTATGATATGATTAAAAAGTTCAATCTGTGTGATTTATGTGCAAATGTAACAATTTTGCCCTTTTCCTGTATAATTTAGGAGGGTCTTTTCTGTAAACCTGCGCTACTTTTGCTGACGAAAGAATACGAAACTTTAATAAACAAATCATTATTATGAAAACAATCCTCACTACATTGGGAATATCCCTCCTTGTTTTGGCGGGTTGCACAAGTCAGAAGCAGACCGAGAGCAACTTTATCCAAGAGAATATTGATAATGCGGTGGCGCAGGAAACCATTCAGACCGACATTATCGAAAAGTCAGGGAAAATTCTGAATCCAAGAACTATCAACAAAGATGGTAGCATTGTTTATGTACCCATTGATGACTGGTGTTCCGGTTTCTTCCCCGGTAATATTTGGTATACGTATGAGTTGACCGGTGATAAGAAATGGTTGCCGCTGGCTGAGAAGTATACAGAAGCGCTGGATTCCGTGCAATACCTGACCTGGCATCATGATGTGGGCTTTATGATTGGTTGCAGCTATCTGAACGGGTATCGTTTTGCCGGTAAAGAAGAATACAAGCCTGTGATTATTCAGACAGCTAAGTCCCTTTCTACCCGTTTCCGTCCGGCGGCAGGCGTACTTCAATCTTGGGATGCTGATAAAGGCTGGCAGGCAGAACGCGGCTGGAAATGTCCGGTTATCATAGATAATATGATGAATCTGGAACTATTGTTCGAAGCTTCCAAGCTTTCAGGCGATTCTACTTATTATAATATTGCCGTGAAACATGCCGATGCCACCATGAAAAATCATTTCCGTGTCAATAACAGTTGTTATCATGTAGTGGATTATGATCCTGTGACCGGTGAGGTACGTAAGAAACAAACTGCACAGGGGTATGCTGACGAATCTGCCTGGGCACGCGGACAAGCATGGGCTATTTACGGATATACCATGTGCTATCGTTATACCCACGATCAGAAGTACCTTGATATGGCTGAGAAGATTTATAACTTTATTTTCAATAACCCGAACCTGCCGGAAGACCTTGTACCGTATTGGGATTTTGATGCTCCCAACATTCCGAACGAACCCCGTGATGCTTCGGCCGCTGCATGTACGGCATCTGCTTTGTACGAGTTGAGTACATACATTCCCGGCAAAAACTATAAGGAAACAGCAGATAAGATTATGGAAAATCTCGGCTCTCCGGCTTATCGTGCAGAAGTGGGCACAAACGGTAATTTCATTCTGATGCACTCTGTAGGAAGTATTCCTCATGGTGCTGAGATTGATGTTCCGTTGAATTATGCGGACTATTACTTCCTGGAAGGAATTATGCGTAAAAGAGATCTGGAATCGAACAAGAAGCTCTTCTAATAAACGAATAATAGTGAATGCAAGGGCGTGGTGATTCTGAAAAATCAGAGGAAAACGCCTGGTGTTCAAAGAAATTAAAAGATATGATGAATCGGTTTAGTTTGTTTTTGGGAGGCTTGGGCCTGTTTGCCCTGCAAGGCTGCAAAACTCAGCAGGAAGAGCAGGCACAACTTCCGAATGTTATTTATGTCTTTCCCGACCAGTACCGTAATCAGGCTATGGAGTTCTGGGGACAGGATGGGTTTCGCGACAAGGTGAACTTCCGCAATGATCCGGTGCATACCCCTAACTTGAATAGCTTTGCCCGTGAAGCGCTGGTGTTAAGTTCTGCCCAAAGTAACTGTCCGTTGAGTAGCCCTCATCGCGGTATGCTGCTGACGGGGATGTATCCCAATAAAAGTGGGATACCTTTGAACTGTAATTCAGACCGGCCTATCAGTTCCCTGCGTGCCGATGTGGATTGTATAGGTGATGTATTCAGTAAATCCGGATATGACTGCGCTTACTTTGGTAAGTTACATGCTGACTTTCCTACACCGAACGATCCGCAACGTCCCGGTCATTATGTAGAAGATCGCATACCTGCCTGGGATGCCTATACGCCGAAAGAACGCCGTCACGGCTTTAATTACTGGTACTCCTACGGTACTTTTGATGAACATAAGAATCCCCGTTACTGGGATACGGATGGAAATCGTCACGATCCGAAAGAATGGTCACCGTTGCATGAGTCCAAGATGGTGGTTTCCTATCTGAAGAACGAAGGGAATGTGCGTGATCCGAAGAAGCCATTCTTTATAATGGTAGGTATGAATCCACCCCACAGTCCGTACCGTTCATTGAATGATTGTATGGAAGAAGATTTCAATCTGTACAAAGATCAACCTCTGGACAGCCTTCTTATCCGTCCCAATGCAGATAAGAAGCGTGAAAAAGCAGAGAGCGTCCGCTACTACTTTGCCTCTGTTACCGGTGTAGACCGTGCCTTCGGACAGATCCTTGAAACACTGAAAGAGCAGGGTTTGGATAAGAATACGATTGTGATCTTTGCTTCCGACCATGGTGAAACAATGTGTAGCCAGTTTACGGATGATCCGAAGAATTCTCCTTATTCCGAATCTATGAATATACCGTTCCTGGTACGTTATCCCGGCCATATCCAACCGCGTGTAGACAATCTTCTGATGTCTGCGCCGGATATTATGCCCACTGTCCTGGGACTGTGTGGTTTGGGCGATTCCATTCCGTCTAATGTGCAGGGACGCAACTGGGCACCTCTTTTCTTCGATGAAAAGGCGGAAATTGAACGCCCCGGTGGTGCTTTGTATATCCAGAATCTGGACGGAGAAAAAGATGCGGACGGTAAAGTACAGACTTACTTCCCTTCTTCAAGAGGATATAAAACGGCGCGTTATACTTTGGCTTTCTATATTGATAAGAAAGATCATAAGCTGAAGAAAAGCCTGTTGTTTGATGATGAAAAGGATCCTTATCAGATGAATAACCTTCCGTTGGAAGAAAATAAAGAAATCGTTGCGGAGCTTTGCCGTGAGATGGGCAAGGAGCTGAAGGCGATAGACGATCCTTGGTATAAGGAACGTATTCTTTCCGATATGATACCTTACTAAAACTCTCTTTTCTAAATGAAACTGCCTCCCTCTCGATTCGCTTGAATCAGAGGGAGGCAGCTTTTTTATAGGGTAGTGGAGCTTATTTATTCAGCTTCCACTCGCAACCGTCTTTACCGTCTTTTATCTCAAAACCAAGTGCTGTCAGTTCATTGCGGATCTTATCACTGGTAGCCCAGTCTTTATTGGCTTTGGCCTTCATGCGCTCTTCCAGCAGCATATCTACTACTTTACCGAAAGCAACTTCACGCTCTTCGTTCGAATTGTTCTCTTCTTTCAACCCCAGAATATCGAAGCAGAAGAGATGGAAAGTTTCTTTCAGCTCTTTCAGATCATCGGCAGTGATGGTGTCGTTGCCTGCAATGATGTTGTTAATCATTCTGGCTCCGTCGAAAAGATGAGCAATGACTATTGGGGTATTCAAGTCGTCATTCATGGCTTCATAGCACTTCTCACGCACTGCTTTCACATCTACGCTGGAAGTGGCGGACGGAGTGATCTTTTCCAGTCCGTTCAAGGCATCCATCATTCGGGTTAATCCCTTCTCAGCTGCTTGCAAGGCTTCGTTACTGAAGTCTACCGTACTGCGATAGTGGGCTTGCAGGATGAAGAAGCGGATGGTCATCGGACTGTATGCTTGTGTCAGCAACTTATGTGTGCCGTTGAAGAACTCGTCCAGATTGATGAAGTTACCGTAAGACTTACCCATCTTCTGTCCGTTGATGGTAATCATATTGTTGTGCATCCAGTAATGTACCATGTCATTGCCTTGCGATGCAACCGATTGGGCGATTTCACATTCGTGGTGAGGGAAGATAAGGTCCATGCCGCCACCGTGGATATCGAAATGTTCGCCCAGGTATTTCTTACCCATGGCCGTACATTCGGCATGCCATCCCGGAAAACCGTCGCTCCATGGAGAAGGCCAACGCATGATATGCTCCGGTTGGGCGCATTTCCATAAGGCGAAGTCGGCGGGGTTATGCTTTTCAGCTTGTCCATCCAGTTCGCGGGTGGTGTTCAGTACGTCATCCAGATTGCGGCCGGAGAGTTTTCCGTAATGGTAATCCTTATTGTATTTCTCTACGTCAAAGTAGACAGAGCCTTCACTGACATAAGCATAGCCATTCTTCAGGATTTCTTTCACTAGCTCTATCTGCTCGATGATGTGTCCCGAAGCGTGCGGTTCGATACTGGGTGAAAGTACGTTCAGCGCTTCCATTGCCTTATGGTAACGGTTGATGTAGTATTGCGCTACTTCCATCGGCTCCAATTGTTCCAGTCGTGCTTTCTTGGCTATTTTATCTTCTCCGTCATCAGCGTCATGTTCCAGATGGCCTACATCGGTGATGTTACGGACATAACGTACCTTATATCCCAAGTGGGTGAGGTAGCGGAAAAGCAAGTCGAAAGTAATAGCAGGACGTGCATGTCCCAAGTGCGCGTCACCGTAAACGGTAGGACCGCAGACATACATACCTACATGTGGAGCGTGCAGTGGCACGAATAGCTCCTTTTTCCTATCTAAGGTGTTGTAAATTGTCAGTTGATGTTCCATAACGTTTGAGTTTTAGTTTTTTAAAGAGCACAAAGTTACAACATTTTCATAAGATAATAAGTTCTTTCATTCTTTTTCTTGATATGATCAGAGATATAGTAGCTCATTGGCATTGTTGTTTTTAAAGTAGCAAATGTAGTCATTTTCTTTTTCCTTTGTTACTTTTGCACTCATGAAATCAAAGAAGCGTGTATTGTTAGGTATGAGTGGAGGTACAGATAGTTCTGTTGCCGCCATGTTGTTGCAAGAGGCCGGTTATGAAGTAACCGGTGTGACGTTTCGTTTCTATGATTCGGAAGGCTTTGAAGAATCTTTGGATGATGCCCGTATTCTCGCTTCCCGCCTGAATATCCCGCACATGATCTATGATGCCCGCGAATTATTCCGTGAACGCATTATCCGCTATTTCGTAGATGAATATCTTTCCGCCCGTACCCCTGTTCCCTGTACGCTTTGTAACAATGAGTTGAAATGGCCGTTGCTGGCAAAGATTGCCGATGAAATGGGTATTTATTGGATTTCTACCGGACACTACGTACGTAAAGTTTTCTGTGATGGTTACTATTTTATAGCCCCGGCTGCCGACCGTGATAAGGATCAGACTTTTTTCCTCTGGGGACTGCAACAGAACGTTTTAGAACGTATGCTCCTTCCAATGGGTGACTGGACTAAAAGTGAAGTGCGTGCCTATGCTGTCAAGCGGGGCTTTGAACGGACGGCAACCAAAAAGGACAGTCTCGGTGTATGCTTCTGTCCGATGGATTACCGCTCTTTCTTGCAGCGTGAAGTTCCGCAGAATGCTTTGCCGGGAAAAGGACAATTTCTCGATGAAAGCGGGACTTTTTTAGGTTGGCACGAAGGATATCCCTTCTATACGATTGGTCAGCGCAGAGGACTGGGCATTCATCTGAATCGTCCTGTTTTCGTAAAAGAGATACATAAAGAGAGAAACGAAGTTATACTTGCTCCTCTCGCTTCTCTTTACAAAGAGGAAATGCTGTTGAAAGACTGGAATATTGTGGATACTTCCCGTTTACTGAATTCCGGGGATGTCATTGTCCGGATTCGCTATCGGAAGCAAGCTAATCATTGCACTGTCAGTATAACAGATGAGAATCTTTTGCATGTGCTATTGCGCGAACCGCTCGAATCCATTGCTTCCGGGCAGGCTGCAGCATTTTATGATGAGGCAGGTTTGCTGCTGGGAGGAGGTATCATACTGTAATTTCCGTACAATCATTCTTTTTATTTGTTTCTGAACAAAAAAATAGTTTACTCTGTTTGAAATACAAAGACGTCTTTGTTTTGCGGAACAATTAAAACGAATAACAGTATGAAACGTATATATTTAATGATACTATTTGCCACTTTGGCAACAATCGTCTCTGCTCAAACGGACGATAAGGGATATAAAGAAGGAGCTTGGGTACTGAAAGGTGTGACAGGTATAAATATGTCGCAAACTGCAATGACAAACTGGTCGGCCGGTGGTGAGAATTCTATTGCCGGAAATGCTTACCTGAATGGTTCACTGACACATAAGAATGGAAACTGGCTATGGGTGACGAACCTGGTGCTGGATTATGGTCTTTCGAAAACCAAATCGCAAGGGATGAGAAAGAGTTCCGATAAGATAGGATTATCTACCCAGTTGGGCTATGCAGCCACTAAAGTTTGGTATTATACGCTTATGGCTGACTTGAATACTCAATTTGCCAAAGGATATAATTATCCGGACAAGAGTCACTATATATCTAACTTCTTTGCTCCCGCCTATTCTAATGTGGCATTGGGTATGGAATATCGTCCGAAGAGTAATTATTCTATATTCCTTTCACCTGTCTCCACAAAGATGACCTTTGTGAGCGATGATTATCTTTCTGATTTAGGTTCTTTCGGTGTTGATCCGGGGGATCACTTTAAGATCGAAGCCGGAGCTTTCCTGAAAGCCCGTGCAGAGCTGCCTGTCATGGAAAATGTGAATCTGATTACTACAGCCGATTTCTTCACTCCTTATAATAAAGACTTTGGTAATGTGGATGTCAACTGGGATGTGCTCATCAGTATGAAGATCAATAAAGTACTGTCAGCAACCCTGAATATGACTCTGAAGTATGATAATGATGTGAAAACCTTTAATGATGAGGGTATTGAAAGAGGACCGAAGGTACAGTTCAAAGAGATACTGGGTATCGGATTGGCCTATAATTTCTGATAGCCTGGGGTGGCTGTTAGTTTCTCGGTGTGAAACTGTGAGTTTCAAGGCATGAAACAGTTGGTTTCAAGTAATGAAACTGTGAGTTTCAAGGCATGGAACAAAAATGAAAAAGGCCGTATCGGTTTTGTCTGATGCGGCCTTTCTTATTTATTATCGTATTGTCCTATGTTATTGCAGGAATCAGTTGTTCAGTTCCAGCATTTCCTCGATATATTCCCTTGTATTGCTGAGACGCGGAACTTTGTGTTGTCCACCCAACTTTCCTTTTTGCGCCAGCCAGTCATGGAATAGGTCTTTGCGGGCAACAATCACCTCCAGAGGTTGCAGGGCAATGTTCTTCTGTCGTTTTGCTTCATAATCGGAATTCACTTCTTTCAGTGTATCATCCAGTATTTTGGCAAAATTCTCTATACTGTCCGGTGCTTGTACAAACTCAATCAACCATTGGTGACGGCATTTAGCATTGGCATCCATAAATACAGGAGCAGCCGAATAATCGGAAATCAATGCTCCGGTAGCCTCGCAAGCCTTTGCCAAACCTTTTTCCGCGTTATCCACAATCAATTCTTCACCGAAAGCATTGATGAAATGCTTGGTACGTCCGGTGATGACGAATTTATATGGATCCTTTTGCGTGAACTTCACGGTATCTCCAATCATATAGCGCCACAAACCCGCAGAGGTAGAGATGACCAATGCATAATTCTTGTCCACTTCCACTTCTTCCAGGCAGTAGATACGGGGATTCTCTTTACCTACATCTTCCAATGGGATGAATTCATAGAATATACCATAGTCGATCATCAACAGCATGGACGGATCATTCGGATCGTTTTGCGTACCGAAATACCCTTCGGAAGCATTGTACGTTTCTACATAATGCATTTTGGGTGACCGGATCACTTCTTTATATTGTTCACGATAAGGGGTGAAAGCAACGCCACCATGGAAGAAGACTTCCAGATTGGGCCATATTTCTTCCAGCGATTGTTTACCGGTCTTTTCAAGAATACGCTTAATGAGTACTAACATCCATGAAGGAACGCCCGAAAGGCTCGTTACATCTTTTGATACGGCACTGTTGGCGATTGCTTCTATCTTCTTTTCAAAGTCGCTCATAAGAGCGATTTTCTTGCTCGGAACACGGACGCAGTTCACTAACGGATGTATATTTTGTATCAGGATAGCAGAAAGATCGCCTACAAGTCCGTGCCTGGAGTTGAGGTTGGGGCTGTGGCTTCCACCTAAAATCAAACCTTGTCCGGAGAAAAAGCGGCTGTCAGGATTCTGCCCCAGATAGAGGGCAACCGCATCTTTACCGCCCTGATAATGTGTGTCATTCAATGCTTCTTTGCTGACGGGCAGGAACTTGCTTTTATCGTTCGTTGTACCCGAGGACTTGGCAAACCAGCGTATCTCCGAAGGCCAGAGCAGGTTTTGTTCTCCTGCACGCAAGCGTTCCACATACGGCTTTACCTCTTCGTAAGTCTGTATGGGGAGTCTGTTTCTAAAGTCTTCATAAGTATGAATGCTTTTATAATCATATTTCTTTCCCCATTCCGTATTTTCTGCCATGCGCACTAAGCGGTCAAGAACCCGGTGTTGAAGTTCTCCTGCGCGGTTAGCATAGAAGTCGATTTTTTTCAGGCGAGGGGCAAAATACACCTTATCCAGCAATGTTGTGATATTCATCTCTCTTAGTTAAAACTATTTTGTTGCGCAAAAATAATCTTATTTATCGGCTTCTCTATCTTTTTTCTCTTTTTTTTCTATCTTTACGGACCTAAAGAACAATAATTCAAACAAAAGTGTCATGAGAATCGGTATTTTGACTTCGGGGGGCGATTGTCCCGGCATCAATGCCACCATTCGTGGAGTGTGCAAAACTGCAATCAATCATTACGGGATGGAAGTTGTGGGCATTCATAGTGGCTTTCAGGGATTGCTTACCAAGGATGTGGAGTCGTTTACTGATAAATCTTTGTCCGGTTTGTTGAACCAGGGCGGCACAATGCTCGGTACTTCCCGCGAGAAACCTTTCAAGAAGAACGGTGTGATATCCGATGTCAATAAACCGGCATTGATAGAACAGAATATCAAGGAATTAGGATTGGATTGCGTGGTTTGTATCGGTGGTAACGGTACGCAGAAGACTGCTGCCAAACTGGCTGCCATGGGACTGAACATTGTATCTGTGCCTAAGACTATCGACAATGATATCTGGGGAACGGATTTCTCTTTCGGATTTGATTCGGCTGTAAGTATTGCTACGGATGCCATTGACCGCCTGCACTCTACTGCCAGTTCGCACAAACGGGTGATGGTGATCGAGGTTATGGGGCATAAGGCCGGCTGGATCGCGCTATATTCAGGTATGGCAGGTGGCGGTGACGTTATCTTGATACCCGAGATTCCTTATAATATCCATAATATTGGTGAGACTATTCTGAACCGGTTGAAGAAAGGAAAACCTTATTCCATCGTGGTGGTTGCCGAAGGCATACAGACGGATGGCCGGAAACGTGCCGCTGAGTACATTGCCCAGGAGATAGAGTACGAAACAGGTATTGAAACCCGCGAAACTGTGCTTGGCTATATCCAACGGGGAGGTTCGCCCACGCCTTTCGATCGGAATCTGTCTACCCGCATGGGTGGGCATGCTACAGAACTGATTGCAACAGAACAGTTTGGCCGGATGATTACGTTGAAAGGGGATGAGATTTCTTCTGTGCCACTGGAGGAAATTGCAGGGAAGTTGAAACTGGTAACGGAGGATAATGATCTGGTTGTTCAAGGGCGCCGGATGGGAATTTGTTTCGGCTGATGATGATGTGGGCGAAGATTATTCGCCCTTACATTCGTCCGTTTCAGGATTTTCTACAGACAGAATAGTTTCTTGATTTTCTTCAATCAAAGTCTCCTCTATAAGTTCCTCTGTCTCTTCTGTATTCTCAGGCAAATGATTCTGCGCTTTTGCGGCTTCTATTTGTTCTTTGAATGCAACATCATTCTTTATTTTCTTCAAGGCAGCCTGTGCGGCATTTTGCTGAGACTCCTTTTTAGAGTATCCGGTTCCTTTTCCGGCCGAAATACCTTCTATGCGGATTTCTGTATGAAACATGGGGTTGTAATCTTCATCAAGGAACTGCTCGATAAGCTCAAATGAGACTTCAACTTTGCTTTTCTGGCTCCATTCAATCAGCTTCGATTTGAAGTTGACCTCCTTGCGCGACATCTTGTCGAGGTCAATGTAATTCTTGAATATCTTTTCTTCTATGAACCGCTTACAGCGCTCGTAGCCTTGATCCAGATAGATGGCACCGATGAATGCTTCGAAAGCATTTCCGTACATATAACTGTTGTGCGAGGAAGAACGGGTGGAATATTTTACCAGCTTGTCCAGTCCTGTTGCTACTGCCAACTTATTCAGAGTTTCCCGCTGTACGATTTTGGAACGTGTATTTGTGAGAAAACCTTCGCGGCGGCCTTCGAAATGCTTGTAGACAATATCCCCCACGATGGCGTCAAGAATGGCGTCACCCAGGAACTCCAGGCGTTCATTATTCAAAGGGCGTCCCTTTTCTGAGCGGATGGAGGTGGATTTGTGCAACAAAGCCTGCTGGTAGAGCTGGATGTTGCGGGGATAGAACCCCAGGATCTTATAAAAACAAAAATAAGACTCTTTGTCCTTATGGAATAAGAGCCTTATTTTGTCTATTTGATTACGTAACACGACTGATTATTCTGCGTATTTCTTAAAAATAACACATGCATTATGACCTCCAAATCCAAATGTATTGGACAGGGCTACGTTCACTTCGCGTTTTTGAGCTTTGTTGAACGTAAGGTTAAGGTCATAGTCAATGTTTTCGTCGTTATCACCCTCTTCGTGGTTGATAGTCGGAGGTACAATGCCATTCTTGATCGCAAGAATACTTGCGATGGCTTCTACCGCACCGGCGGCGCCCAGCAAGTGACCAGTCATGGATTTAGTTGAACTGATGTTCAATTCAAATGCATGCTGACCAAATACTTCTTTAATAGCTTTAGCTTCCGATATATCACCTACAGGAGTAGAAGTACCGTGTACATTGATATAATCTACTTCCTCGGGGCTCATCTCGGCGTCTTCCAACGCATTTCTCATCACTAACTTGGCTCCAAGTCCTTCCGGATGAGAAGCGGTCAGATGGTGAGCGTCGGCAGACATTCCTACACCGGCAACTTCCGCATAAATCTTAGCACCACGTGCTTTGGCATGTTCCAGCTCTTCAAGAACCAGACAACCGCCGCCTTCACCCATCACGAAACCGTCACGGCTTGCGCTGAACGGACGAGATGCTGTTGTGGGAGATTCATTGCGGGTTGATAATGCATGCATGGCATTGAAACCGCCTACACCGCCAACGGTGATTGCAGCTTCCGAACCACCACTTACAATAACATTAGCCTTGCCTAAGCGAATCAGGTTGAAGGCATCAGCGATAGCATTTGTGGAAGTTGCGCATGCAGAGCAAGTTGCGTAGTTGGGCCCGTGGAAACCGTACATAATAGAAATCTGTCCTGCAGCAATATCCGAAATCATCTTGGGGATGAAGAACGGATTGAACTTAGGACCGTTTTCTTTACCGGTCAAGGCATAGTTACTTACCTCTTCCTCGAATGTACGGATACCACCGATACCGGCGCCAAAGATGACACCGATTCTGTTTAAATCCTCATTTTCGATGTCAAGACCGGAATCTTCAACCGCTTCTTTTGCGACGGCGATGGCATATTGTGTATATAAGTCCATCTTGCGGGCTTCTTTGCGGTCGATATATTTGGTAGCTTCGAAGTCTTTCACTTCGCAGGCAAATTGAGTCTTGAAAAGGGAAGCATCGAAATGAGTAATAGGTCCTGCTCCACTAACCCCATTCACAAGATTTTCCCAAAATTCGGGAACGTTGTTGCCAATGGGAGTAATGGCGCCAAGACCTGTTACTACAACTCTTTTTAATTCCATATTAAATTGATGGATAGAATTACTTAGCGTGTTCTTCGATGTAAGAAACGGCGTCGCCTACAGTACCAATCTTTTCAGCTTGGTCATCCGGAATTGAGATACCGAATTCCTTTTCGAATTCCATGATAAGTTCTACAGTGTCAAGAGAATCAGCTCCTAAATCGTTAGTGAAGCTAGCTTCGTTAGTAACTTCTGATTCTTCAACGCCTAATTTGTCGACGATAATCGCTTTCACTCTTGATGCAATTTCAGACATAACTTTAAGTTTTTAATTAATAATTAGTTTTATTTCTTTAATTTTGCGGGGCAAAGGAATAAAGATTTATCGTCACTCGCAAATATTTGACGAATTAAATGCAATGTTTTGCACATTTTTCACGGTTTTGTGCACTAAAAAGAAGGAATATGAGGAAAAATATCGCAGTTTTAGCATCGGGAAGCGGCACGAATGCCGAAAATATCATCTGTTATTTCCGGGAAAAAAGTTCGGCTTGTGTGGCCTTGGTTTTAACTAATCGTCAGAATGCGTTCGTTTTAGAGCGTTCTCGTGGGCTGGAAGTGCCATGCTTTTATTTTCCGAAGAGTGACTGGGAGAATGGAGAGGCGATTTTATCGGTGTTGCGGGAGTATGATATTGATTTTGTAGTGCTGGCCGGTTTTCTGGCGCGCGTGCCGGATCTTATTTTGCATGCTTATCCTAATAAAATGATAAATATACATCCTTCGTTGTTGCCGAAGTTCGGTGGAAAGGGTATGTATGGTGATCGCGTGCACGGAGCTGTGATTGCTGCGGGCGAGAAGGAAAGTGGTATCACTATACATTATACAAATGAGCATTATGATGAAGGTGCTATTATTTGTCAGGTGAAATGCCCGGTGTTGTCGGAAGATACTCCTGATGATTTGGCACAACGTATTCATGCGCTGGAATATGGCACTTATCCCAAAGTGATAGAAAAATTGCTTGAATCCGAAGGCTAAATTTTATAGCTTTATTATACCCGGTTCTGTTCTGAGCCGTGTCTGCTCCGTGTTATCTCCGTGTCTTAGAGTATGGAGCTGGTACGGACTTGCTACGGACTTGCTACGGAGCTGGTACGGAGTTACTACGGAGGACTTACGGAGATGCTACGGAGAATGCCGTCTTTTCTCTCCGCAGCGGATAATCTCCTCTTAACTTTTCAAACAATTCGGGATGAACTCTCAACGCTTCGCAGTCTTGCCGCGGATCATACATTTTTAAATAGGCTTCTGTGGGGGTCGATGCTATGATAATCGGATTTTCCGGTTTGGGTGGATCGATGTGGTAGTCGGCTTGTATATTGAAATACCGGCAAAGGGAGTCCAGAGACATTCGTGTAGCATTTGCTTTTCCGTCTGCCGAGTATCCGGCGATATGGGGTGTGCCGATGAATACCTTATATAATAAGGAGAGATTAATGTTGGGTTCATTTTCCCATACGTCAATGACGGCATCGGAAATCAGGCCGGTTTGAAGAGCTTTCAATAAAGCTGCTGTTTCTATTACTTCTCCGCGGGAAGTATTGATGATGATGGGAGAACGTTTGAGGGAACGGAAGAATGCTTCATCGGCCAGATGGAAAGTTTTATATTTCCCTTCCTTATATAAAGGTACGTGGAAAGTGATGACATCACATGCTTCGGCAAGAAGCTGCAAAGAGCAGAAGTCAGTACTTCCTTCTTTCTCTTCTCGTGGTAAGTCGTTCAGCAATACCCGCATGCCTAATTCGACAATGCCGATGGTCATTTCTGATAAGTTTTTTCCTTTCAGGAGATTTATTAATAAGAGTGTGGATTGCAAGTATTGTGCTACGGAGGCCGAGTTGCATCCCGGTGCATTGGTCCAGGTTATGCCCGCTTCGTGGCAATACTCCGTATCTATATGGTCGAAACCGATTGTGGCTGTAGCAATGAATCGCACCCGGCTTCCTTGCAGTAATTCGCGGTTGCATTGAGTGCGTGTGCGGATTATTAGTGCGTCCGCATCTTTCACTAAAGCAGGGGTGAAGTCTTTTCCGGGACATATATTACTTCGTCGGCTATTTTCCCGATAGCTTCCTTTATAAAAGGTATTTTATTGTCAACAATAACTTTCATGGAATTCTGCATTTTTTGAATACAGGCAAATTTAGAAATTAATTATATGTATAGGGCTATGTTGTACTAATAAAGTATAGCTGGTTTCTATTTTCTTATGAAAGTTGCTTTGATTTGTTAACGTATTCTTCATGCGAATCCTTTCATTCTATCTTATTGAAGGTGTTATGGGGTAGTAAAAATATGAAACAAATAAGGAAGAGGATGTTTTGCTTTTGGAGTAAGATGGGAATAAAAAGTGGGGAACGGTTGCTTGTGTGGGAAATATTGCATAACTTTGTATTATTGTATAACTGTAAAGTTCGTTAAGATTATGGCATTTAGTAACCTTTGCAACAGCATTTTTGAGAAGTCAGTCGCGGATTATCATGTAATGGATAGCGTGGATGCGCCGATGAACAATCCTTACGAGTTGAAGACGATTGAGTATTATCTGTATTTGAAGAATTGGATTGATGCCGTGCAATGGCATTTTGAAGATATTATACGTGATCCGCAGATTGAACCGAATGCGGCATTAACTTTGAAACGAAGAATAGACAAGTCTAATCAGGACAGAACAGACTTGGTAGAACTGATCGATAGCTATTTCCTGGATAAATATAAAGATGTGAAACCGATGGCAGAGGCTACCATTAATACGGAAAGTCCCGCATGGGCGATAGACCGTCTGTCTATTCTTGCATTAAAGATCTATCACATGCAAAAGGAGGTGGAACGTACGGATACTACTCCCGAACATCATGCTCAATGCAAGGCTAAACTGGACATTCTTCTGGAACAAAAACAAGATCTTTCGTCGGCCATTGACCAATTGCTGGTTGATATTGAATCCGGAAAAAAATATATGAAAGTATATAAACAGATGAAGATGTATAATGACCCGGCTTTGAATCCGGTGCTTTATGCAAAAAGATGACGAATGGCACGTATCCTTATTATCCGTTTCTCTGCGCTTGGCGATGTAGCCATGACGGTTCCGGTAGTGCATTCGCTGGCAGCCGAATATCCTCAGCATGAAATCATAGTGCTGAGCCGTGCTGCGTTGCAACCTCTTTTCCTGAAGTTGCCGGAGAATGTAAGTTTTTACGGTGCCGATTTGTCGGGGAAACATAAAGGATTACGAGGATTAAACAGTTTGTATGCAGAACTAAAAGGGCTACATTTTGATTATGTGGCCGATTTTCATGATATACTTCGCGCGAAATACTTACGATGGCGTTTTCGGTTGGATGGCGTGCCTGTAGCTGCAATATGCAAGGGGCGGGCAGGTAAGAAGAAACTGGTTCGCCGTCATCATAAGGTTTTTGAAAAGCAGGAAAGCTCTTTCCGGCGCTATGCTGATGTACTGGAGAAGCTGGGGCTTCCGGTTCAATTGAAGTTCACCTCCATCTATGGAGAGGGGAAAGGCGACTTCTCGCAAATAGAACCGGCGGTAGGACCGAAAGGGAATAATAAATGGATAGGTATTGCTCCTTTTGCTAAACATAAGGGTAAGATTTATCCGATAGAACAGCAGGAACGGGTCGTTGCCCATTTTGCCGCAATGCCGGATGTGAAAGTTTTCCTTTTGGGTGGAGGGAAGAGTGAAAAGGAGGTATTCGACCGCTGGACCGCTAAGTATCCTTCCGTCATATCGTTGATTGGTAAGCTGAAAATGGATACGGAATTGAATCTGATGAGTCATTTGGATGTGATTCTTTCCATGGACTCCGCTAATATGCATTTGGCGTCTCTGGTCAATGTGCCTGTTGTTTCCGTATGGGGTGCTACGCATCCTTATGCCGGATTCATGGGGTGGAAACAGTTACCGGCCAATACGGTGCAGCTTGACTTGTCCTGCCGTCCATGTTCGGTTTACGGGCAGAAGCCCTGCTGGCGTGGCGATTATGCTTGCCTGAGGGAGATAAAACCTGAAGAGATTATTGCGAAGATTGAAGAGAATATAAGGTAAATGATGGATAAATATTTTAGAATGACGGGACCGTCTAAAAAGGTGAAGGCAGAGTAAAATATGAAAATAATAGTAAATCCTGCATACGAACATTTGCGGAAATTTGTAGAAAGCATTCCTGATATCTTTGAAAGTGAGGGGAGGGTGATCTACTCTGGAAGAAACCTCATCAAGGTGATGACGGTGGACGATGGATTGGAGATCAATATAAAACGTTATGGGGTTCCGGCTTTGGTAAATCGGATTGCTTATTCTTTTTTTCGTGCCCCGAAAGGAAGGCGCGCCTTTTCATATCCCAATATACTGCTTCAGAGAGGCTTTGAGACCCCGGTTCCTATCGCTTATATCGAAGAGTGCAAGTGCGGTTTGATCAAATACTCTTATTTTATCAGTCTTCAATCTTCCTATCGAAGAAACTTTTATGAATTCGGCAATGCCGATGTTAACGATTGCCGGGATGTTGTTATAGCCTTTGCCCGTTATACGGCTCGCCTGCATGAATCTGATATTATGCATCGGGATTATTCTCCCGGAAATATCCTGTTCGATAAGATAGACGGTGAGTATCATTTTATGTTAGTGGATATCAACCGCATGAGCTTCGGCAAGATCAGTATTGATATGGGGTGTGCCAATTTTGCCCGTTTATGGGGACAGAAAGCCTTTTTTGAATTACTTGCCAGAGAATATGCACGGGCACGCAATGCTGATGAACGATACTGCGTTGATAAAGTGCTTGCACACCGGAAGAAGTTCTGGATTTATTTTGCAAAGAAACATCAAGTGAAGTATAAACTGGAGCTATAGAGAGAAGTATGCGTATTGTCTTATTCTGTGAAAATAAGTATGCTGTTGATATATTATTGCCTATATATCAGGAAGCGGTAAAGTCGGAGGCGAATCATATCTTGTGGTATGTGCATCTTCCGAAGATCCCGGTTTTTCCACTGGATGGAAAAGTTGTTTATACACATTCGATGCAGGAGGTTTATGATTTTTCTCCGGAAGCTATATTTGTGCCGGGTAATATTGTTCCCTATTATTTACCGGGTGTGAAGATACAGGTTTTTCATGGCTATGCGGCAGAAAAGAAAGATCATTGGATCATCCGTCGCTATTTTGACACCTATTTCACCCAAGGTCCTTTTTTTACGAAAAAGTTTAAGGAATTAGCAGCCGAATATAAAGATTTTGAGGTCGTGGAGACCGGTTGGCCCAAACAAGATTGGATAAAAAATCATTGGCATGATTTTGACCGGGAACGTGAAGAACTGTTGAAACTGCATGGAAAAAGTCAAATTGTATTATATGCGCCTACTTTTTCACCAAGTTTAACATCTCTTCCTGCATTAAAAGAGGCTTTGCTGCATTTAGTAAAGATGAGGGATGTCGTTCTGTTGTTGAAGTTGCATCCGTTGACTAAAAAAGAGTGGGTGGATGAATATAGACAACTGGCAGAACAAGAAGAACACATTATATGGGAAGACGGCTTTAATGTTACGAAGTATCAGTTAATGTCCGATGTCATGATAAGTGACACTTCCTCAACGGTATATGAATTCTTGCTTCTGGGACGTCCGGTAATCACTTATCGCACCATAGCGAAAGACATTTACTGGACTGATATAACGGATACATCCCAATTGGTGGACGCCTTTGAAAGTGTGCAGCATGATGAAAGCGCTATTGCGAAAAGACGATGGGTGGTTGATAACTACGATCCGTATCTGGATGGAAATGTAGCCAGGCGAATGCTGGAAGCGGCTGAAGATTATATTCGCCGTCATGGTGTTCCGAGAGAACGGAAGTTGAACCTCTGGAGAAAATATACGAGTATAAAGACGTTCGGAAGGATAAAGAAGTGATGAAAAGTAATGTAGAATTATTAAAAAGCAGGAATATGAAATCTTATGTTTTTCCGGGAAATATAGAAGAGCGGATTCTTCGAATCGCAGGAGAACCTTTTCCGTATATGCGCACTGCTTTGTTTTCTGAAATAGTGAATGATTCAGAGCGTATGTTGCTGGAACTGATACATTGTCCAGGCGGGCGTGTTATCTTCTATACAGCTTCAGGAACCGGTGCGATGGATGCTGTGGTTACCAATTATGTTTCCCTGAAAAAGAAAGCTTTTATTATAGCCGGCGGTTCATTCGGCTACCGTTGGAAGAGTCTCTGCAAGTACTATCAGGTTCAGAATGAAGTTTTTGAAGTTCCTTTTGCTCGTGATATCGATTATGCCCGGCTGGAAAATGCTGTGGCTGCTTCGCGTCCGGATGTGTTTTTATGTCAACATCATGAAACCTCTACCGGTCAACTGTTTGATTTAAAGAAAATTTCTGCTATTTGCAGGAAACATAATGTTTCGCTGGTTGTTGATGCTATTAGTTCTTTCTTGTCCGATGATTTGGATATGGAAGAGTTGAATATCGACATCTGTATTACCAGTAGTCAGAAGGGGCTGAATATAGCCCCGGGTTTGTCGTTTCTGTTTCTTTCGCCTAGAATCCTGCAGACTGATTTTTTGCATAAATCTTATTATTTTGATTTTGCTGAGAATCTGAAGAATCTGGAACGCGGTCAGACACCTTACAGTCCGGCCACCAGTTTGTTTATGCAATTGCATGCCCGTTTAAAGGAGAATATAGTCCTTGGGGTTGATAAAATCATTGCTTCCGTGCGTGCTAAAGCACTGTATTTTCGTGAGCTGTGCAGGCAGAATGGTTGGGAAGTTCCGGCGGAAGTGCCATCCAATTGCATTACGGGATTCTTTGTTCGCCGGAATGGAGATATTCTCTTTAATGAATTGTTGAAGCAAGACATATTCATTATGCCGGGCGGTACTCCTTGTTATTTCAGGGTTTCCCATTTGGGAGTTCAAAGTGAAGAGGATCTGGATGATCTGGCAAAGAGAATTAAAGAAATAGAATACCGATAAATCTATATAATATGGAAAAAAAGAAAATCAGAGTATTCACATCCGGTAGTTTTGACCTGTTTCATATCGGGCATCTGAACATATTGGAACGTTCGGCGGCATTGGGCGATGAACTTATAGTCGGCGTAAGCACAGATGAGCTGATACAGCATTACAAGGGAATGCCGCCTATTATTCCCTTTGAACAACGTTTCCGGATTATTTCGTCTTTGAAGTGTGTGACTAAAGCTGTGAAGCAAGTGAAGCTGACTGAGGTGGCGCAATTACAGAGAGAAGATATTGATATAGTAACCATTGGGGATGATTGGATAAATAAGTATCTGGAGGGGCTTGAGTGGATGAAGCAACAGCCCGGTAAGGAAGTGGTCTATTTTCCTTATACTCCCGATGTAAGCACTACAGGTATTAAGAAGAAAATAATAGAGAGTACAAGTGAGATTATCAGGGCAGCGCTACAACGTGAGGCTGAATTGGATTATAATTGGCCGGAAGATCAGAAAAAATGAAGTTGAATTAAAGAATTGATACATGTTAGTCTCATTAATGATATCTACATATAATTGGAAAGAGGCCTTGTCCCTATGTCTGTACAGCGCTTTCGCTCAGACCGTGAAGCCTTGTGAGATTCTGATTGCAGATGATGGCTCACGTGACGACACCAAGCAGCTGATTGATAAGATGCGGGCAAAGACCGATATTCCTATTGTGCATGTATGGCACGAGGACAAAGGTTTCCGTCTTTCCGCTATCCGTAATCGCTCCATTGAAAGGGCGAAAGGGGATTATATTATCCAGATTGATGGTGATATCCTTTTGGATAGGCACTTTATCGCTGACCATCTGGAATTGGCGGAGAAGGGATATTTTGTATGTGGCAGTCGGGTGCTTTTGGGGAGAATGGCTACTGCCCGGTTACTTAGAGGGGTGGAAACTCATCCTGCACTTTTTAAACAAGACCTTAGCTTTTTGTTGAACGCTTTCCGTTCACACACTTTACGTTTGTATTTGGCAAATCGTTATGCCAAGCGTAGTATGTTAAGAATCCGGGGGTGTAATATGGCTTTCTGGAAAGAAGATTTATTGCGCGTTAATGGTTATAATGAGTCTTTGGAGATGTGGGGGCAGGAAGATGTGGAAATTTCCTATCGGCTTATCCATGCAGGTATCCAAAAGAAACAATTGAAGATGGGAGGAGTACAATTTCATCTTTATCATAAATTTGCTTCACGGGAGAATTTGGAATATCACGAACAGGTATTGAGAAAGGTTATTGCAGAGAGGACGGTTTGGTGTGAGAATGGGATCGTGAAAGAAGGTTCGGATTCATAGAATTGTTTTTTGTAAACTTTGATATGTATTATAAATGATGGAAAATATTCCTTTGGTTAGTGTTATTATTCCAAACTATAATTATGCCCGTTTTCTGGAAAAACGTATAGAATCTGTGTTGTTACAAACTTGCACTGATTTTGAAATAATACTTTTAGATGATGCCTCGACTGATAATAGTGTTTTCATTTTGAATAAATATCAGACAAATGCTCATGTATCTTATGTGGATATAAATTCTGTTAATACAGGTAGCCCTTTTGCTCAATGGCAAAAAGGCATTGCCTTGTCACGTGGGAAATATATATGGATTGCAGAGAGTGATGATTTAGCAAGTCCTTCTTTTCTTGAAAAAGCGGTTTGTGTATTAGAACGGTATTCTCAAGCATCATATTGTTTTGTTGGTTCATATAGTATTGATGAATCAGGCGAACAGCTTTCGATAGATTTTGATAGATGGACTGCAAAGCAGAAGAAACGCTCAGATAATTTAGGGTTTTTTGCAGGGAAAGATTATATAATGCATAATTTGTATTGGGCTAACTATATTTATAATGCAAGTGGAGTTGTTTTTAGAAAAAAGTGCTTCGAACGAATAACTGATTATTCGTGTTTTTCCATGAGATACTGTGGTGACTGGCTTTTTTGGATTGAGATGGCACTCCAAGGGGATGTAGTCGAAATTTATGAAAAACTAAATTATTTTCGCCAGCATAAATGCAGTACTACAATGAAATCTATTATAACAGGAGATGGCTTGAAAGAAGATATATCTGTTATAAGATTTATAGAAAATCTGCTCCCCTCTATTTCTTCGTGGAGAAAAATATTGCGGCGTGGCATTTTTTATAAGAAAATAAGAAGGTTGAAGGTGGATTCTAAGGTAAAGAATGAGCTTTATCAAGAACTAGAAACACAATTAAAAGGAGGGGCTTTAGATTATTGCATTGAACGTTTGAATAAGAATCTAAGTTTTATGATACCTTGTTTGTTGACTCGAGATAAAGACCGATTATAATAATTATTATATTTTATAATGGAAAAAAGAACAATTGCATTCTATTTGCCTCAATATCATCCCTTTCAAGAAAATGATGAATGGTGGGGAAAGGGGTTTACTGAATGGCGAAATGTAGTGAAAGCTAAACCTCTTTATAGAGGGCACTATCAACCACATTTACCTGCAGATTTGGGCTTTTATGACTTGCGTCTTTCTGAGGTGCGTGAACTGCAAGCTGAGATGGCTCAAAAATATGGTTTGAGTGGTTTTTGTTATTATCATTACTGGTTTAATGGGCATCAATTGATGGAAAGACCTTTGAAGGAAGTATTAGATTCCGGCAAACCTAATTTCCCTTTTATGCTTTGTTGGGCCAATGAGAACTGGACAAGAGCATGGGATGGTGGTGAAAACCAAATTTTAATAGCTCAAAATCATTCTGAAAAAGATGATCGTATTCATATTCAGTATTTATTGGATAATGTATTTAACGATTCTCGTTATATTAAGGTAGACGGCAAACCTGTGTTTATGATTTATCGTTCAATGCTTTTCCCTAATATAAAGGAAACTATTAGAGTTTGGCGGGAAGAAGCTGCATTGAAGGGGCTTGGGTTATATCTTTGTAGGGTCGAAACAGAAGAATATTATGGTGAAAAATATCTGCAGGATGGATTTGATGCTGCAATAGAATTTCAACCTTTTACTCATCAGATGCGTGAGTTTATAAACAAAAGAAATCCTTTGAAGAAGTTTTGCTATAATGTGAATCGCCATTTGTTTAATACTTGTAAAAAAAGAAAGGTAGACTATCAGGAATATGTGGATTATTCTTCTGCTTTGCCCACTCCTGATTATAAAATGTTTCCGTGCGTAACTCCTATGTGGGATAATACTGCTCGTAGAAAGGAGAGAATGTTTATTTTGGATAAGAGTAGCCCGGAAATATATGGCAAATGGCTGAAATCGGTTACTAATAAGTTTGTCCCCTTTAGTAAAGAAGAAAATTTCATCTTTATTAATGCATGGAATGAGTGGGCAGAAGGAAACCATCTAGAACCTGATCAGAAATGGGGCTTTCGTTATCTAGAAGAGACTAAAAAAGCTCTACTGAGAAGTTCTCTACGATAATTCTTAATTGGGATCATTCTCCGCGTGCTCATAGCAAAAGTCTGGTTTTAAATCATGCAGAACCAGTCTATTTTGAACGACATGTGAAGGATGTAATGAAACATATTGAAAAAGCCTGTGGAACATCGGCTCGCTTTTGTGAAATCTTGGGATGAGTGAGGAGAAGGAAATTATCTGGAACCGGATTTGCGATATGGAAAGCGTTATTTAGAGGTGGTGAAAAAATGGGTTAATATTGTCTGATAATCAGTAGAGAGAATTTATTTGTTGTAAAAGAAAAAAATAAAATATTTATGCCTCAAGTTGCTATAATTATACCAGTACATAATACAGCTGCTTATTTGAAGCACTGTGTAGAATCTGTTCGTAATCAAACATTGAAGGATATTGAGATTATTTTAGTAGATAATCTTTCGAGTGATGGATCTGCTCAAATCTGTGATGATTATGCGTTAATGGATTCTCGTATAAAAACACTTCATTTAACTGTGGCTGGTCTTTCTATTGCTAGAAATGTTGGTATAGCCTCCAGTGTGGCTCCTTATATTGGTTTTGTTGATAGTGATGATTGGATTGAGCCGACGATGTATGAAAATTTGTTAGATGCATTGATTTCTTACGAAGCAGATATGTCCTATTGTAATTACTGTTGTGAATATGAGGATGGTCATAAAGAGCAGTTGTATCCGAATTCTGGTCGGATATATTCTTTAGTGCCTAAAGATGTTGTGATAGATATCTTGTTGGACAAAGTCAGTAGCTCTTCTTGTACGAAATTGTTTAGAAGGGAATTATTTGATATATTTACATTTCCTGAGGGGGTATATTATGAAGATCATTTGACTGTTTACAAGTGGGCGGCTCAATGCAATAGAATCAGTTGGGTAGATAAGACATATTATAATTATTTGCAGAGAGAAGGCAGTATTTGTCATAGCTCGGATTTGAAGAAGTTGTATGATTATTTTTTAGCAGAATATGACAGACTGTCTTTTATTGAGAATGCTGTTTTTTTCAATGAAAAAGAACGTGAGGTATTAACTGCAAGAGTAGTGAAGCATTGTTTGTGGATTTTTAATACGTTTATCCGAAAGCCAAATCATACTTTATATAAGCAAGAAATAAAAGCCATGAAACTACGGTTGCGTGAGTTTTTGTCTTTACCCAGAGAAGCTCTTGATCTTCAAAGTTATAGGCGTTTACGGAAAATATCCTATTTTTGGCCTATGTACTATTTAACCCATTGCTCAAGAAGGAATAAAGTTTAATTGTAAGAGATGTTTATTTTATCATGAAGTATCCGTTAGTATCTGTTGTGATACCTGTTTATAACAGTGAACAAACACTGGACAACTGTCTGCATAGTGTAATCACTCAGAGTTATGTAACCCTTGAAATTATAATCGTGAACGATTGCAGTACTGATGATAGTTTGGCGATAATGAAGAAGTATGCCGAATTAGATTCTCGTATTGTTATTGTAGATAAGCATAAAAATGAAGGTCTTGTTTATGCCCGAAGAACAGGGATTGATGTAGCCAAGGGAAAGTATGTTCAGTATTTAGATAGTGATGATATGCTATGCGAGGGTGCCATAGCATGTTTGGTGGACAAGGCAGAAAAAACACAAGCGGATATGGTTGTGGCTCCTTTTTTCTTTAGCATTGAAGGTAGACTTGAGAATTCTTTGTTTTTTGATTTTGAGGAATTACAAGGAATAGATTATTTGAAGCATTTATTGTCATGGGAAGCGCATTGGTGTGTTTGGTCTAAGTTTCATCTGAGAGCTCTATATGAGCATGATATAGAGCGCCCTAACATTTCTTTGGGAGAAGACATCATTCTTTCAGCTCAATTGCTTTTTTATTCGAAGAAAGTAGTATGTATTCACAAAGAAATAGTTAATTATAATTTCACTCCTTCTTCAATGTCTCATCCGGAAAACTTTGATGATTTCAAGTATGAAGATTTTAATGGTTATGTGGATTGGATTAATAATTATGTGGCTAAAAAGGGATTATTGTCGAAATTGAGAAGGGAAATGGCCTGCTTCAATCTTAAAACAGTACTGATGCGTTTACATTGGAATAAAATAGAAGACGTAGATAAGAGGATGAAAGGGGTTATTGCTGATCTTAAACAGTTTCCAGACTTACAGGGTATATTGACTAGAAGAGAACGAAAAATTGTAGCTGTTTATAGATTCTCTAGCTGGCTGGGCTATTTGAATTTGAAGCGTTACAAAAAACAAGAGAAACTTTAATGATGTGAAAATGAGAATATTAAGAAAGTGGAAAAGAAGTATTTATAAAAGGTTACTGAAGTATGGAGTAGTATCTCCTAAGGTAATACTTCTCTTGGATGGAGGCATTTGCTCCCAAATGCATCAGTATTTGCTTGGACAATTGTACAAAGAACGTGGGTATAAGGTGGTATATGATTTGTCCTTTTATGATGAATGGGGGATGGATAAGGATCATAAATTTGTACGTAATTTTGATTTATTAAAAGCATTTCCCTATTTGAAAATGGAGATTGCATCCCCATTAGCTGTGAGTGTATATAAGCGGAAGTTCTACAATGAGGGAAATAATACGACAGAAAGAGTTGATGATTTTTCTTTTTTAGAAAAGGTACCTCCGCTTTATTTAGGTGGTTATTACCACCTTCCCGCTGATATTTGGCTACCCGCTTTTCGTTCTATATTTAGGTTATGTCCGGAAATTTTGGATGATGCCAATGCTCGGGTATGTGATGAAATAAGATTGGTTTCTTGTTCTGTTGCCGTGCATGTACGTCGTGGTGACTTGAAAGTGGAGATGTATGATTATGGAAAACCTGCTTCTTTTGATTATTTTAAGAAATCTGTTTCTTATTTTCAAGAAAGAAAATCTGCTCCTTATTTTTATTTTTTCTCAGATGAACCGGAATGGGTAATCAATGAACTTGCTCCGCAGCTTCAACTTACAGAACAAGATTGTAAAACAATAGATATAAATGGTTCGGATAAAGGGTATATGGATTTATATCTAATGGCTTATTGTAAGCATCAGATTACCAGTAAGGGTACTTTGGGTAAGTATAGTGCTTTGTTAGGAGATAATCCTGAAAAGTACGTGATACTTTGTGATGATGAGATAGAGTATTCTTGGAAAGAGTTATTGCATAACCCGATTTTTTTATAACTTTTGAGAAGGCGATTTATCCATTTTCTTGTCTTCTCAAAAGTGATGTGTAACGTTTATCATTGCCTGTTTTTTTCTGACCAATGAGTAGACGTCTTTAGGTGTGTAATATAATATTTTTCCTCTTCTGTCAAATTATGATTGTCTATATACCAAGGTAAGTGTCTTACTGAATAAGGAAATCCAGTACGCAAATATAGGTGTTGGATATCTATTGCTTCTCCCTTAAAGTAAGGCTTATATACAGCGAAGGTGGTATCTATAGGGGCTATGAAAACGTTAGTTTCTATTTCTTTCTGCCAAAATTGGCTTTCCCATTCTTGTACTTGATCTTTTAAGTTATAGCAATCAGGTAAGTCATCAATGCAGATTGAAAAACCAACCTTCAGTGCTTTAGGGTACTTCTTCAGTAAAAGAATGAATTTTTCCATAAAATCTTCTGGGCAATTTGGGTGAATTTCTAAGTCGGAGTCTGTGTATGCAAAATATGAATCAGTAAATTGTTTGTAAATTCCGGTTTCCCAAATAGCTAGGTGACCAATATTTTTGTTTAGCATATATACAGGATAAGTACACTTTTTATAATATTCCAGTAATGGAGGATAAGTGGAATTGTTATCAATAATATATATATTACTGTAGCCTCTTGATTCTAGTCCGTCGATTAGGGTTAATAGTGAATTGACGCGATTGAAATTATTAATAACAATAGGAACATTTTTATAAGAAATTTCTTTGGTATGACTAAAACGCCACTTTAATTCTGGAATCATCCATTTCTTAAATTTGTTATATTTTCGTATAAGTTTTCTTCTCATGATGCATATTTATAATGGTAGATAATAACTGCTTTCAGGTAAGGTCTTATGACTTTTTGAATAATCGGCTTATCCATGAACTCTTTTTGCGTAAATACTTGTGACCTCCATACTCTTTTTTACTTTTGTCCCGTATCATTATTTTTTCTTCAAAAGGTAAAGCCCAACCTTCAGGATATAAATAGGCAGGTGATAATGTCATTGGAGGATAATCCAGAAAATATCGATTGATATGGGATTCATCGTGCCATATTGCTACGAGATTATTAGATTCATCTATATCAACTTGTGATTTTATTGTTTCACAGAGTTGTATGTAGGCTTCTGTGCGACCTCCAGAGAATCCTCCCGCATAATAGTGCTTGCCACTTCCTATGGCAATGTAAGCGGTAGATTGTGGGTTCCGTTCGTAAGTGAAATCTATATTTGGAACATTATAAAAGCCTGGATGTAATGTGCCAACAAGTCCATTGCTATCATTGGGAGGTAAAATTTCATCGTTTACCAGCTGTTTGAACAGCAGATTAGCATTGCAAAAGAATAAATAATCAGTTTCTTGCAATAATCTTTCTTTAATGCGGAGAAATATGTGAAACCGTTTCAATGTATTATCAGGCCATCCCAGGTTTTCCTGTTCTATTCTATGTATATGTTGATTTTCCTTTTCTCCGAATAATGACGGGCTATCTGTAAATACATAATATTCACGTATCACATCAGGATTTTGCATGAAGTAAAGTTCTGCACTAAGATAGAAGTTTTTCCAAAATATATCATATTTGCCTGTACAGATGTATAATATGCCAATTCTCATGGTTTGTTTAAGTTTTGATAATTGCAGCAAAAGTATTAATAAGTTGCAATAATATCTATATTTCTTCTACTCTTTGTGCTCTTTTTTTAGCTATTTATATAAATTTGCGCTTGTTGATCTTTTCTTTTCATAATGGTGATGTGATATTTGTAATGTAAAAATGATTGGCCATGATATCGATAATAATTTGTAATAGGGCAACAGAGGTAGATAAGAATCTATTAATAAATATTAAAGAACATATTGGGGATGTTGTTTATGAAGTCATAAGTATTGATAATAGTAAGAATAGATATGATATATTTCAAGCATATAATATTGGAGTGCGGAAAGCGCAATACCCAATCATTTGTTTTATGCATGATGATATATTGTTTCATTCTTATAACTGGGGGATAAATGTTATAAATCATTTTAAGGATGATCAGCTTGGAATGTTAGGAGTAGGAGGTCCTCGTTTCTTAAGCAGTATTCCTTCTATATGGTGGGCTTCGAATGCACATAATAAATATTCTCCGTCTGCATGCCAATATAGCATAGATACTGAACGGAATACAAGAGTTTCAATACATCAGAAGATTCAACCGATTGATAAAAATCGAATTGAGGTAGTTGTTTTAGATGGTTTATTCTTTTGCATAAGAAAGTCATTGTTTAAAACTATCTCTTTCGATGAGATAACATATCATGGCTTTCATTTTTATGATTTGGATATATCTATGCAGGTAAGAAGTGCTGGCTTTAAAATCGGTGTTATATACGATGTGCTTTTGGAGCATATTTCAGCTGGTCAGTTAAATTCTGAATGGCTTAGCTCGGCAAGATTATTTTATAGAAAATGGAAAGAACAATTGCCAATATTCACATATGAGTTAACAGCTAAAGAAAGACGGTGCTTGGAGTACAGTAATCTAAAAGTTATGTCTGGTATTCTGTCATCTAATCATATTTCTATGATTTCATATTTTACTTGTAAGGAAATATTATATTTGTTGAAATGGTGTCCTAAAGGTTTTATTAAAGTAGTGAAATCTTGGGCTACAAGTTAAGACTCTTCTTTTGTTGTTTAATAAAAAAGTCTTGAGAATTTTGGCACTATTCTTTAAGGTGGCTAAAAGCATGGATTAATTAGGTAAAGAGTTAATATCCTGTTGTTGTACAATTTGTTCTTGTTGTAGAAGTAGAACCGTTTTAATATACTATGACTGCCTTGTTCGTAATGTCATTCTTTCTGTATAATTAGTTTCTGAATATAGAGATTCACCATAAAATGTTATAGAAATATAGCAATGATACTTAAGCATAAATAGTATAATAAGTTTGGGATATTTTTGCTTCATTGTTTCTTGTCGAGTAGTTCGTTTTTTAAGAAAAAGAGTGAGATGCTGATGGCTAAAGTAAAAAAAGAGACAGCCTCGTGCAAGGCAGTCTCAATTCGTTTGTAAGTATTCAAATTATAAATTATTGTAATGCTAATCTGAAATACCTGCCTTAATCGGCTGGATAGATATATCCGGCATTCGGACTGTTTAATCGTATCCAGCCTGAAAAGTTTCCGATTATATTGGTATTGGTGGAGGTATAATGGTTGAAATTGTCGTCGTGATAGTATTCTATTAAAGGTATTGCGCCAATAGTCGCATTTTTGTAAACATACCCCAAAAGGTTGAGCATTATATAATGAGTATATTTCTTATGTATATCTGGTATAGTTGTAACATAATGATCTCCACCTAATTCATTATAATATTCATATAGAGCAACAGTTCCAGGTAATTGTTTCTTCAAAATATACCCCTCTATGCAAAGGAACTTCCACCCTTTAAAACGTTCTACAATGTTTGACGCAGTTGTAACACAATGGTCTCCAATTACATCATGGTAGTATGTAAATAATGGCATTAACTCAAGTGTATTTATTTTGGATGCTGCAATATATTTCAATACAGCAGATTTTATAGCAGCTTTTTTGGTAGGGTCTGAAATAAAGTCATAAATGGGATGTGTTTCTTTCCATGTAATCTCTGTTAGACAAGAATTTTCTAATGAAACGGAATTTTCCCAACTTTGTATGTCTATATTGGTAGGGGTGCCTTTTTCTAAATCATATTTTAAATTTGTTCCTTTACCACCATAAAATAGTACATACAATTCTTTGTATTGGTTATTTTGAGCAAGGCTATTGTCAACTGTTTCACTATGTTCTAAATTGTATCCAAATCCTATTTTACCTAAGGATACTTTGAAGCCCGATTGAACAGTTTCTCTTTTTGTTGAGGCATCTTTAGTATTAGTAATAATAGATCTAAACATTAATTGGTAACGCCCGCCAATAAGAAAATCTGTTAAAACATGAGTTCCATATCTTTCAATGATTCTTTCTGGGGCTAATTTGTTTAAATCTTCTTTAAATTCAAGTGTTAGATATTTTGATAAATTGCTTACTTCATCGTTTATACGTATATACTTTCGGTTTCTTAAAGCGTCTAAACTTGCAAAAGAATATTTATCAGAATATGAATATTCAGTCTTTAAATATGAATTATTTGTTATGTTGGCTGTAAAAAAGGATGTGTCTTTTTCGCTACCATAATTCATTGTATATGTGGCTTTTGTTTCTGTAGTTATATTCTTCACGTAATCAGAAGAGGAATAACCATAATACATTCTATCATAGCCGAATGATGGTGTACCATAAACTAATCGTCCTTTAGAGTCATTTTCATATTTTGCTATATCCAAAACAGGGTTCTTCACTGACATTGGATGCAAATATTCACCTGTTACATCATAACCAAAACCTAGCACATCATACTTTTCATCACCAGCTAATCTCGTCATTACATCTGGTGATAAGGAGTTTACTTCTGGAAGCTCAGCTTCTAAGCAAGAATAAAGAATGGGTAATACTCCCAACAAGTAATAAAGTTTCTTCATCGCATTAATATTTAAAGTTTAACAATTTTCAAATATAAGAAACTTTATAGATATAACATATTTTAAAATGATGCTTATAAACATGATTCTGTGTTTTAATAATGTAGAAATAGTTCTGTATTGCATTATAGAAGAGTGATACCTTTTTTAAAATAAGATAAAAAGTGATTAGTGTGTAAGGTGTATATCATATCCTTTCATAATTGTTATCTTTTTAAAGGAGTATTTTGAGTGTAAAAAAGTACTTTCTTACAGTTTTTTCTCTAAACAAAGTATTTTCAATAGATCGTATTTTTTATTTGATATCAGGTCTTCTTGTATTCCTATTTCCCTAAACAATTAAAGTGTGTTATCAAGTCGGCTACATTATAGGTATCCTTAGCGAATTCTAAATCCTCGGCATTATATTTTTTCTCTTTTAATATTTATTTGTGATCCTGCGGTAAAATCTTTCTTTTGGGGGGTAAGGATACATTGACCAAGTCCAATCCGGCAATAATCGTGAAGTTGTAGCAGGGGGATGCATGTCTATTTGCCCCATTACTTTATCATAACGCATCCCCACGGGGGAGTTCGAATTCTATATATGATTGTTATGTTTATAAACATGCTTTTGAAATTAAATAGAATGATGATTTTTCTTACTTTTGGTAATTGTTAATCTTTTAATATTACTATTATGAAGAAGTCTTATTGTTTATTGTTTTTTTTGCTTCTTTTCTATTCTTGTTCAGAAATAGAGGATTTACCAAATGTTGAATCTTCAGTGTCAAATGTAACAACAAGGGCGGCCGGAGATGGAGTGTATGATGTATTAGGTTATGGCTATGATATAACCGATGAATACATGGGTGAGAATTCAACAAGGTTGAAAATCTTAGATGTAGAAGCATTTGTGAAAGCAAATCCTAATAGATTTGATAAGCAATTTTTAGGGGTAATTGATCAAAGATGTTTTGCAGGAGCAAATGCGCAATCTTTTTTATCTCAGATAATAACCGGTACGAATTTTAGTGGTTCTGTAGGTTCTTTACCAGAGAAAAAGGATAAAGAAGGTTTTTTCTCAGGGACTATAACGACGGGATTCAAAACAAGTTCAAAATATTTTTATTCTTCAAAATACTCATTTGCTAGAGCGGAGGTTTTTAAAAAGCAAAGAAGATATTTGCTGAATACAGATATTGAAACCTTATCTAAATATTTGTTGTCTTCTTTTGTTGAAGATTTAAATAAGTATTCTGCGGATCGAATTGTGGAAATGTATGGAACGCATGTTTTGACTAATATAATAGTTGGAGGAAAATATACTGCATATTATAAATCAGCTATAATAGAAGAGAATAGTAGTACGGAAAAGACAGAGATTGTCAGTGCTGGGGCAAAATATAATCTAAGTAATATTGGACTTGATGCTCACGGTTCATGGAGCAAAACGGAAGTAGAGGAACGCAATAAGAAAAATTCTAATTGGGAATGCTATATTAAAGCTCTTGGTGGTTCTACTTCTGGTACTACTATTACGCTCGTACCCGAACAAGGACCAACTTTTACAATTAATTTGGGAGCATGGACAGAATCGGTTGATGACCAGCATTCTAGATTGTTTGATGTCAACTGGAATGCTACGTATCCTATTTATGATCTAATTTCTGATCCTATAAAGAAGCAGGAAATAAAGGAGGCTGTATTTAGGTATATTGATAGTAAAAAGATAGAAATATTGAATACATCATTTGTTTATCAAAGCTATAATGGCAAAGAGCATTACTATTGCACATTCTATAGCCCATCTTATGGTTCAGGTGATCTTATATATGAAGCCCCTGTTTTTAGTATATATACAGAACAGGTGCTAGAGACTGTGCCTCTTTATCAGTATTGGAATGGGGGAGATCATTTTTACTCAACAGATTATTATCCTGGTGGCATATCTGGATATAGTTTTGAGGGACCATTAGGATATGTATATACTAAGCCGCATCCGGAAGCTATCGCTTTATATAGATATTTTAATGGGGTGGATCATTTTTATACTACTATTCTCGGATATTACGAAAGTTATAAATTTGAGTCTATTGAATGTTATGTGTTGCCATTAGAATAAAAAATATTTCTAAGAATGCGGTTGCCGACTTATCCAAGTGTTGTATTTCCTAATGAGATGCAAGGACTTTCATATTGGCAGATGATATAGAAACCCCTTATCGGCATAAATTGCCAATCTGGATTGTTGGTTTTCTATATTGATTATACCTCTTCACATACAGGCATATCCATCCCTTTATACACCACTACAATTTTATGCAGCCTTGTGTTGCCGACAGCATTTCTCACCGTTTCCGTATCGGCATAGCGGTTGGCTTGGGCAATTGCTTCTTGACGCAACTCCTCCACACGGCTTTCGGGATCTTTATACTTGGCATACTTCAGTTCTACAATGTAACTGTGTTTCATGTCGGAATAGATTTCCAGCAACGGGCAGAGAAATATATCGACATAGCCGGCTTGTGTATCCTGCTCTGAAATGGGACGATAGAAACGATTCTGAGCCGTCATGGCAAGGGTGAAGCCGTGGACAAAGAATTCTCCTTTCTGTTTGTCACGCTGGGAGGCATAACGTTTCAGGCAGTCGGCAATGTAGCCGAAATAGGCTTGCCAGCTGCCGTCGTAAGCGAGGGAGCTGGACAGTTCATTCTTTTCGTAACTGCTGAAATTAAGGTCAGCTTCATCGTAGGTACTCAGCAGGTAGGCGTAGAGTTGCTCACGAACCACTTGGTTGGGAATGGTGAGTTTGGTTTTCCCTTTATATGTGCCACTGATAGTGAGCATACCGAAATAATAGAGTAGACTCACGAAGTTGTCGGGATTGGTGATGCTGGTGGCAGGAAAACTATCTTTTAAGTCTCCGGTAATATAACCCTGATTCACTAAAGTCTGAATGATGGAAGCATCGTGGGCGAACTCCTTGTCCTTGCGGATGAGCATGCGCAACTTCTCATAGTCGATACGGATGTTGCTCTCTATCATATTCTGCGGTGCTTTGCCGTCATTATCAAGGTAGTTTTTGACAAAATAGAGTACCATATTAGAGTTGTACATGGTGGTTTCACCGTAACGTCCCTGTGCGAAGCAATAGTTGTCGTACCATGGTTTCATTATGTCCAACAGCTCGTCCACAGTGTGGTTGAAGTGGCTGGTGGTGGAGTAATAGGTCAGCATTTGCCGTACTTCCTCCTCCGTGAATCCTATCATTTCATTGAATTTTGGAGAGAGCGAGTAGTTAGTGCCGATATTGAATCCGCTGGTGAGATCGTCCATCGTAACGGGGCTGACGCCTGTGATGAAACAACGCTCGATGCTGGAATAGGTCCCTGCTTTTACCTTGTTGAAAAAAGCACGCAGATAGCCTTCGCCATGTGTCTCGTTGGTGTAGTGGCGTAAACTCTCAGGATCGGCGAGGATGGCGTTGGTGAAGTGGTCGTATTCGTCGATGAAGAGATAAATTCTTTGACCTGCACGGGCACATACTTGATAGAGAAAATCCAGTTGCTCCACAGCTCCCTCCTTTGTATGCAGTTCTTCCACAGTATCCTTAGGCAGGTAGTTGGCGTATATTTTGCAAAAGTTCTCAAAAGTAGTACCGCAATGTGCATCCAGTCCTTTGCGATAGTTGTGCAGTTCACCTACAATTCCCGAGAAATTGAGATACAATACCAGATAACTGTTACGGTCACGCGTGGGATGTTTTCCGATATAAAGATCGCCAAACAAAGCATCAAACTTATCCTTGGCAGCTATGTCGTAATAATGTTGCAGCATGCTTACCGTCAGGCTTTTGCCGAAACGACGAGGACGGTTAAAGAAGAAAAACTTATCCGCGTTTTCTATTATGGGAATAAAGTGGGTTTTGTCTACATAATAACAATCGTCACGGCGAATCACGGCGAAGTTCATCATGCCGTAGGGGATGCGCTTCCTTCTGGGTGCTATATATTCTTTCATAGCTGATGCCCTTTTTAAAAGTTTGCTTTGAATGCAAACAAAGGTACGCCCTTTCTGCTGTTTCTCCAAACAAAGATTCTTAAAAACACGGAACGCTTTCTTTAATTATCTTACTTTCCTCCGAAATAATTAAACCGTATCATCTCATCCGAAATATCATATGCCTTCTTTGCAAACTCCACATCTTCCGGACTATACCCTTTCCCTTCCACGTTCAGCTGTGAACCTACGGCGAATCCTTTCTTTTTAGGATTGAGAATACTTTCTCCTAGTCCGGTCCAATAATAATCGTCAAGTTGGAGTAAGTTCAGCAGGGTGGGATACATATCTATTTGCCCCATCACTTCATCGTAACGCATACCTATGGGAGAGTTGACAACGATGAAAGGAGTAAACTGCTTGTCGGACACGATCTCTTTGCCACCGGGACTTTCGCATAGCTCTGCACGATAAGACGCTAACCCTTCGTGATCTCCTGTAATTACAATCAGCGTTTCCTTGTATTGAGGGAGCGTTTTCAGATACTCTACGAATTTACCGATAGCCTTATCCGTGTAGCGGGCAGTGATCATATAATTACCCATCTTTTCCGGAATGTTGGAGGAGAATGAAATCTCTCTCAAATATTCCGGTAATATGAATGGAGCATGACCGGAATAGGTAATAAGCTGCATATATGCATTTTCCCCTTCTTTCCAGATCTCCCCTTTTTCTATCTTTTCCTGGCATTGGGCAAAGAATGAGCCGTCTCCGGTACGTTTGTGCGTGCCGAAAGCTTCCGTCAGTTCGAAGTCGTGATAGGCGATAATGGTATCCATACCGAAACTTTGGGCTATGGGACCTTGATTCCAGGTGGATATCTTATCTATGGTGAGCAGATAGTTGCGCGAATGGTTCTTTTCGTGCATGGCTTTCTGCAACGAAGGATAGACATGATTGGGGTATTGGCTGCTGTACGTGCCACTGTTGATGGGCAGCAATCCGGTACAGAGCATGAGTTGGGCATCTATGGAGCGTCCGCCTTTTACCTGTGTCAGTACGTGTGGGGCATAGATGGTGGTGGAGTCTTTCAGAAGTTTGTTCAGGTAAGGGGTGATTTCTTGTCCTTCCACTTCTTTCTCCAATACCCAGCTCTCCAATGATTCTGCCAGAATGATGATACAATTGGTGCGACGATTAGTACTACTGTCCGGCAGGGCAACTTCATGTTTGGGCTTTTCACTTAACCATTTTTCTATCTTTGCTTCCAGTTCAGGAGTTAACTTTTGCTGCTGACCTACCAGATCATAGCAAAGGCTACCGAAAATGGTATAGAGAGAAGGTCCGCTTGAACAGAAATATGCTTTGTCGCGATATTCCTTGTATGCATTTGAAAATCCGCCTTTAATCAGGGTCACTGTGCCAAAGATACAGATGATGACTGCAAGTACCACCGAATAAGCAAGTACCGGTGCGGGACGCTTCTGATGTGCAGTTTTTGTACGCCAATGAATGACGGTAGCCGCAAGGGTGGATAATGGGAAAAGTATATCATACCAGCGAAGAGAGTCGAAAACGCTTCCGGTGAAATCGGCTAAGTTTCCTGATAATGCGTAGCTGTTCAGAGGAATGGCGGTGTAATAGGTTCTGAAGTACATAAGATTGGCTATCAGCAGGAGATCTAGCAGGAGCATGATGAACGTCTCTGTTTTCCACATGCGGAAAAGGGCGTAGGGGATAAGCAATATAAGTGTGGCTATCAGTTTTGTTGTATAACATTCAACTGTAGAAAGAGAAGCGAAAGTAGTCGGGATACACCATAACATATCGAATAACATGAATTTCAGAAAAATAGTGATTCCGAATGTCAGCACGGACTTATCGATCTTTGTCATAATAAAGCGTTTGTTTTATATCCGGGCGCAAAGATACAATATATTTTTCCGATATCACTCCGTGTGCTATATAAATGAACTACAGAACTTATTTGCCGGGGCTTGTATGGATAAATCTCGTTAATATTGGATATATCTTCTTTAACTTAAAGATATTTCTTGTATCTTTGTGCCCCTAATTCATTAATACCAAGCAATGAGGGAATTTCTGCAACTGATGCGACGTTTTGTGTCGCCTTATAAAAAGTATATAGGATGGGCAATCGTGCTCAATGTTTTATCGGCTGTTTTCAATGTATTCTCATTCACTTTGTTGATTCCAATCCTGAATATCTTGTTCAAGACAGGTAGCGGGGAGAAAGTATACCATTATATGGAGTGGGGTAGCGATGATTTGAAAGATGTAGCAATAAATAACTTCTATTACTATGTTACTCGGTTGATAGAAGTGTATGGCCCGATAATGACGCTTCTGTTTATGGGGCTTTTCCTTGCTCTCATGACGATGCTGAAGACTTCCTGCTACTTCGGTTCTTCTGCGGTAATGATCCCTTTACGTACGGGAGTTGTTCGTGATATCCGTATCATGGTCTATTCGAAAGTAATGCACTTGCCACTTGGCTTTTTCTCTCAGGAACGGAAAGGAGATATCATTGCCCGTATGAGTGGTGATGTGGGAGAAATAGAAAACTCCATTACCAGTTCGCTGGATATGTTGCTGAAAAATCCGATTTTGATCCTGTTCTATTTTACCACATTGATTATAACCAGTTGGCAGTTGACTCTGTTTACCATCGTAGTACTTCCCGGAATGGGGTGGCTGATGGGAAAAGTCGGTAAGAAATTGAAACGCCAATCTTTGGAAGCGCAGGGTAAATGGAGTGATACCATGTCACAGTTGGAAGAAACTTTGGGTGGTTTGCGTATCATTAAAGCGTTTATTGCAGAAGATAAGATGGTGGATCGCTTTACCAGATGCAGTAATGAACTGCGTGATGCGACCAATAAAGTGGCCGTTCGTCAGGCGTTGGCTCATCCGATGAGTGAGTTCCTGGGAACGCTTTTGATTGTATTGGTGCTTTGGTTTGGCGGTATGCTGATTTTGGGCGATGAGCATTCTTCGCTGGAAGCTCCTACATTCATTTTCTATATGGTTATTCTGTATAGCATCATTAATCCGTTGAAGGACTTTGCAAAAGCAGGATACAACATTCCGAAAGGTTTGGCTTCTATGGAACGTGTGGATAAGATTCTGAAGGCTGAGAATCCTATTAAGGAACCCGTAAACCCGCTTCCTCTGCATGGCATGAATCGGCAAATCGAGTTTAAGGATGTTTCTTTCAGTTATGATGGGAAGAGGGAAGTTTTGAAGCATATCAATCTTGTTGTTCCGAAGGGACAGACGATTGCATTGGTTGGGCAGTCCGGGTCGGGGAAATCTACGCTGGTAGATTTGCTTCCGCGTTACCATGACATACATTTCGGTGAAATCATGATTGATGGCGTTAGTACCAAGAATTTCCGTATTCATGATTTGCGTGGCCTGATAGGAAATGTAAATCAGGAAGCGATCCTGTTTAATGATACATTCTTTAATAACATAGCATTTGGTGTGGAAAACGCCACACTGGAGCAGGTAATGGAGGCGGCGAAGATTGCCAATGCGCACGATTTCATTATGGAGACAGAGCATGGATACAACACAAATATCGGTGATCGTGGTGGCAAGCTTTCCGGAGGACAGCGCCAGCGTATCAGTATTGCCCGCGCTATTTTGAAGAATCCGCCTATTCTTATTCTTGATGAGGCTACTTCTGCTCTCGATACGGAATCCGAACGTCTGGTGCAGGAAGCTTTGGAGCGTTTGATGAAAACCCGTACTACAATTGCTATTGCACACCGTCTTTCTACTATTAAAAATGCAGATGAAATCTGCGTACTCTATGAAGGAGAAATTGTGGAACGCGGCAGGCACGAGGCTTTGTTGGAAAAGAATGGATACTATAAGCGTTTGAATGATATGCAGTCTCTGTCTTAAACAGAAAGTTGATACAATAATAAGTTTAGGTCAGTTTTACCTACACTACCTACACCTGAGGGGGTAAGATTTTCATTCATAGTATGTTATGTGGAATAGGTAACGGTGTAGGTGGGTGTAGGCAATTGGTTTGCCTGCACTGGCTTTTTTACTTTTCTTTATTTTTTGGGGCGATAGGTGATTGCAGCGACTTAGGGCTACTCCTTTCTTTATAATATAAACTAACATCTTGTTGGAACACAGTGTTTTACGACTATCTAGTGCTAGGGAGCTTGCGTTCCTGCACTTGGAAACGGATACCGAAGCTTGTTTTGTTGACCTTAATGAATAGAGGAAAGGGGGAATGGAAAGGCTTATTTTCTGCCGAAATCGGCAGGTATTTCTCCCCACTGTTTAGTTTCCCACTTCATGATTTTGGTGGTGTAGGTGTTTTCGCGTAGCCACTTTTCGGCGCGCTCTATCAGCTTGAATAGCTCTTCTGTTTTGGGTTCACGTGGCAGTTTTGTCTTGCATTTTTTCTGTTTTATCCAGCTGATGGCATTCACACTGTCACTGTAGATGGGCATATCGAAGCCTTTCTGTTTCAACAGGGCGAGTCCGTGGACGATAGCAAGAAACTCACCGATGTTGTTTGTGCCATATACCGGTCCGAAATGGAATATTTCTTGTCGGCTGGCTACGTGT
>OHNO01000092.1_pt1 | contig 53619 bp, 43 predicted proteins | sample 1569521 | NCBI WGS metagenome assembly OHNO01 (sample SAMEA3879604, study PRJEB24766) | human gut metagenome | biome: human-associated habitat; feature: feces | place: USA | collected 1985/1987
GAAGTCATCAAAAACATCATTCTTGAGAAATTGCATTAGCGGGTGGAATGTACGCCCTCAAGAGCACAACTCACGACATCGTGGGATGTGCTCTTTTTTCGTACATTTGTGGAGACGTACTGAGTTTCCCGCTATTATATCAACCGTGCGCCCTAGAGATGCCCATCACACCAAGCACTACCCCAACGGAGCAATTGGATAGACTCCTGAGGCAGTTTCCTGCACTCTCCCCAACTGCCCAGCAGCAGTTGACCGCTCTCTATCCGCTCTACAAAGAGTGGAACGCACGCATCAACGTCATATCCCGACGAGACATAGACAATCTCTATCAGCACCACGTGATGCACTCACTGGCGCTCGCTTGGCTTCTGCCCGACGAGCCGACCAGCTACACCATCGCTGACGTAGGCTGTGGCGGTGGCTTCCCCAGCATCCCGCTAGCTATCCTATATCCTCAGTACCAGTTCCTGCTGATCGACAGCATTGCCAAGAAGCTCCACGTAGCGCAGTCCATTGCGGACGAAATAGGTCTAACCAATGTCTCTACGCATCACACCCGCGTCGAGAGCTGCGACCTCCACTGCGACTACATCGTCTCACGTGCTGCGATGCCCTTGGGGCGTCTCTACGACTACACGCAGCATATGCTCCACGGCTCACAAGCTCCCCGCTCCGGTATCTACTGTCTCAAGGGAGGCGACCTCAGCGAGGAGATAGCGCAGTCAGGTGTGACCGCACAGCTCACGGCGATCTCCACGCTTGCCGACTATTCCGACTACTATCAGGACAAATGGATCGTCTATGTCGCCAAGCAGGACAAACGAACCAACTAACCGAAAAGAACTATGAACTGCGAAGTATCTACATTCGTATGTAACGTCATACAGGAAAACACTTACCTCCTCTCGACCAGCGATGGTCACGCAGCCATCATCGACTGCGGATGCGCCACCGCAAGCGAGCAGGAGCGTCTCGCACAGCGCATCAAGCAGTGGGGGCTGACCGTAGACTTGCTCCTCTTCACGCACCTGCACTTCGACCATATCTGGGGCTTGCCCTGGGTACTTCAGACCTTTCCCGAGGCAAAGGCGTATGCGCACCCTGTCGAGCTAGCGCAGGCGGTCTTTCCCGAAGCACAGATGCGCGCTTGGGGCTTTGAGGTGCCAGAGGCAGCCTTCGATCTCTCTCAGATCCGTCCACTGCCGAGCGATGCGCCTCTACGACTGGGCGAGTTGCCTATCTACGATCTCTTCGTGCCAGGACATACAGCAGGCCATGTCGCTTATTACCTACCGAGCGAGCGGATCGTCTTCACGGGCGATGTACTCTTCCGCGGCGATATAGGTCGTAGTGACCTCCCAGGAGGAGACTACCAGACACTCCTCCACAGCATCAAGACTCAACTGCGTCCCTTGCCTGACGAGACCATCGTCTACCCAGGGCATGGACCACATACAACCATATACAACGAAAAAAGTAATAACCCTTATATCAACTAAAATAGATGGATACAAGAAACTTTGCCTATCGTCACATAGGCATCTCCGAGGCTGACCTACCTGAGATGCTCAAGGTCGTCGGTGTAGACAGCGTAGATGCGCTGATGCACAAGGTATACCCCGAGGGCATCTTCCTCGAGAAGCCTCTCGACCTACCCGAGCCGATGACCGAGCGTGAGCTCAGCGAGCATCTCTTCGAGCTAGGGTCTCGCAATCGTATCTTCACCTCATACATCGGTATGGGCTGGTATGATACCGTAACCCCACAGCCTATCATCCGCAATGTCCTAGAGAATCCCGTATGGTACACCAGCTACACACCTTACCAAGCTGAGGTGTCGCAGGGTCGTCTCGAGGCGCTCTTTAACTTCCAGACCGTCATCACAGATCTGACGGGACTACCTCTGACCAACTGCTCGCTACTTGACGAAGCTACCGCAGGTGCCGAGGCTGCGCTTATGCTTTACAACGAGCGGTCTAGAGAGCAAAAGAAGGCGGGTGCCAACCAGCTCTTCGTCGACCAGCGCGTCTTCGCCTCTACGCAGGCAGTCATCCAGACACGCGTTCCTCAGCAAGGTATGGAGATCGTCGTGGGCGACTACGAGACCTTTGACTTTACGGACAAAGTCTTCGGAGCGATCATTCAGTACCCAGACGAAAAGGGCAGCGTCCACTGCTATCACGACTTTATGGAGCGTGCTAAGGCTACTGGTACACGTGTAGCCGTAGCGGCCGACCTGATGAGTCTCGTGCTCCTCACACCTCCAGGCGAGTGGGGCGCAGACATCGTCTTCGGTTCGGCTCAGCGCTTCGGTATCCCGATGTACTTCGGAGGTCCTAGCGCAGGTTATCTCGCCTCTACGATGGACTATAAGCGCACTATCCCCGGACGTATCATCGGTATCTCCAAGGACACCTACGGTCGTCCCGCTTACCGTCTAGCGCTCCAGACACGTGAGCAGCACATCAAGCGTGAGCGCGCCACCAGCAACATCTGCACGGCACAGGCTCTACTCGCTACTATGAGTAGCTTCTACGCAGTCTACCACGGGCCCGAGGGTCTACGCCACATCGCTCACCGTATCCACGCTTATGCAGGTTACCTAGCTGAGCAACTCGAGGCGATGGGCTACAAGCAGCTCAACGACAACTTCTTCGACACCCTATACATCGAGCTACCTGAGGGCCTCGCTGCCGAGAAGCTCCGTGAGATCGCACTCGACTGTCAGGTCAATCTACGCTACTACGAGGATGGTCGTCACATCGGCATCAGCATCGACGAGACCACGCTCGAGAGCGACCTCTCAGTCCTCCTCTACATCTTCGCACAGCTTCAGGGCAAAGAGGGCGACATCGAGGGCGTTGAGGTCGATGAGACGAAAGTTTACTTCGACAAGCAGTTCGCTCGCCAGAGTGACTTCCTGCAGTATGACACCTTCCTGAAGTATCACTCCGAGACCGAGCTGATGCGCTACATCAAGCGACTAGACCGCAAGGACATCTCGCTAGCTCAGTCGATGATCTCGCTAGGCTCTTGTACCATGAAGCTCAACGCAGCTTCAGAGGTAGCACAGCTGAGCAATCCTCAGTTTGCCAATATCCACCCCTACGCTCCCGATGACCAAGTCGAGGGCTACCTAGAGATGATACGCAACCTGTCGGCTCTCCTCTGCGAGATTACCGGTATGAAGGGTGCTTCGCTCCAGCCCAACTCTGGTGCTGCGGGTGAATACACTGGTCTGCGGGTCATACGTAGTTATCTGCAAGCTACGGGTCAGGGCGCTCGTGACCTCATTATCCTACCCGCCTCTGCACACGGTACCAACCCCGCTAGTGCTGTACAGGCAGGCTTTGACACGATTACCGTCCGCACGGCCGACAATGGCGACATCGATATGGATCACTTTATGGAGCTCACCGAGCAGTACAAGGATCGTATCGCAGCCATCATGATCACCTATCCGAGTACACACGGTATCTTCGAGAGCAATATCCGCACCATCATCGACCGCATCCACGAGATCGGCGGACAGGTCTATATGGATGGTGCCAATCTCAATGCACAGGTAGGCTGGACCAACCCTGGCTATATGGGAGCTGACGTATGCCACCTGAATCTGCACAAGACCTTTGCGATCCCCCACGGTGGTGGCGGTCCTGGTGTCGGTCCGATCTGTGTCGCTGAGCACTTAGTCACCTATCTGCCTAAGCATGTGGAGCGCTGGTCTGATGCGACGAACCAAGTGTCGGCAGCGCCTTTCGGCAGTGCTGGTGTCTTTGTGATTACCTACGCTTACATTCGCCTCCTTGGCTACGAAGGCTTGCGCCAGGCGACTGCTATGGCGATCCTCAATGCCAACTATCTGAAGGCACTCTTCCACGACAACTACGGTGTCGTTTATACAGGCGACCGAGGCTTCGTCGGACACGAGATGATCCTCGACTGTCGTGGTGTCAAGGCTCAGGCAGGCGTCGATGAGGGCGACATCTCCAAGCGTCTGATGGACTTCGGCTATCACGCTCCGACGGTCTCCTTCCCCGTTCACGGCACGCTCATGATCGAGCCGACCGAGAGCGAGAGCAAGGCTGAGCTAGATCGCTTTGTCGCTGTGATGAATCAGATCTACCAAGAGGCTCAAGATATCGCCTCGGGCAAGGCCGATGCTACGGACAACGTCATCAAGAACGCACCTCACCCTCAGTACGAGGTCTGTGCCGACGAGTGGCATCACGCTTACACACGTCAGCAGGCAGCCTTCGCACTACCCTATCTTGAGGAGAATAAGTTTTGGGTCAATGTGTCTCGCATAGACAACGGCTTTGGAGATCGCAACCTGATCCCAGCTTTTTGTGCCTGCACTCCTGAAATCATCGATGAACTAAACAAATAACACTATGGCTAGTTTCAAGCAAGAATTCAAGGAATTTGCTCTTCGTGGCAACGTCATGGATATGGCGGTCGGTATCATCATCGGAGGAGCCTTTGGCAAAATTGTCTCCTCGCTCGTTGATGACATCCTGATGCCGATCATCGGACTCATTACGGGCGGAGTCAACTTCACCGACCTGAAGTGGGTCATCAAGCCTGCTGAGATCAATGCTGCTGGCGAGGAGATCGTTGCAGCCACAACGCTCAACTATGGTCTCTTTATACAGAACGTTGTTGACTTCCTCATCATCGCGCTTGTCATCTTTATGATGATCCGTGCGATCAATAGTGTGAGGAAGAAGCAGGAAGAGCCCGAAGCTCCCGCACCTGCTCCCGAGCCCTCTGACGAGGTCAAGTTGCTGACCGAGATCCGCAATCTACTCGACAAGAAGCAGTAAGCCGACTCGATCAGTAGGCTACAGAACTAAAGCACCGCCCTCGTAGGTCACTCCTACACAGGCGGTGTTTTTTTGTCTCTTGTCTCTTCGCAGAGACCTCCACGTGGAGATGCAGGGAGGCGATCTCAAGCCCCCTCAAAGGGCCGAAACGCTCTCGGTAAAGGATCAGGGAGCAAAGCTGGACTTTTGACCCCTTCTCACAGCTCCTACCGATGATTGATGAGTGAGGGGAGCTAAAATACCTATTAGTAGTTATTTCATCGGGAATGAATCCGACGTACCTTTGCAGAGGTTTTTATGCTTCCCCTATGAGTAGGTCTATCCGTAGAGTTTTTCTGTCCTACATACTCTTTTCGTTGCTCTCCTGGAGTCTATATGCTCAGGGTGCCCGTCACACCCTCACAGGAGTGGTATGCGATGCGTCTACTGGCGAGCCGATAGCCTACGCTCTGGTGGCTCTCTCTGCCGAGGGACGCAAAGATGTGGTAACCTACACGGATGATGACGGGCGCTTTACCTTTCAGTCGGTACTCGCGGGACGATATCGCCTACAGGTGCGCTATACGGGTCTGCGCAAGGAGCTGACGGTCACCTTGCAGCGAGACCAATACCTACGTATCCCCTTTAAGCTGGAGCAGATACTAGGCGAAGTGGTCGTGACTGCGCAGGAGGGACGACAGCTGACCAGCTCCTCAACGATTGAGCGGGCGGCTATAGATCATCTGCAGCCTAGTAGCTTCTCCGACCTGACGGCACTACTACCTGGTGGCAAGAGTAGTGTACCCAATATGAGTGGTGTCAATAATCTCTTGCTCCGTGAGACGGGCACTATCAATATGCAGGGCAATAAGACAAACAACCAAGACTACGCCATCAGTTCGCTAGGTACCCTCTTTATGGTAGATGGAGCTCCGCTCAATACGGATGCGGATATGCAGTACACAGCCTCGCCGTCTGGCTCGCTCCTAGGTGCTGGCAAGGTCAATGTGAATCGAGGTGTGGATATGCGTACGCTGCAGACGGACAATATAGAGCGGGTCGAGTTCATCCGTGGTGTCCCCTCCGTAGAGTATGGCAATATCACCTCGGGTGTGGTGCTGGTGCATCGTAAGCGACAAGCCTCGCCCGTGCAGAGTCGCTTTAAGGTAGATGGCTACAGCAAGCTGGTCTCAGTGGAGAAAGGGTTTGCCCTCACACCCTCCCAGCGCCACATCCTCAATGGGGATGTGAGCTATCTAGATGCTAAGCCTGACCCGCGTGTCCCCTTTGAGACTTACCGGCGCTTGACTGGTTCGCTACGCTATCATGGTACGAGTAGTGACCAAGTGCACAGATGGGAGGTAAGCGGAGACTATACGGGGACCTTTGACAAGAATAAGGTAGACCCCGACCTCTCCTACGGACGCACCGACGAATACCGCACTGACTACAACCGCATAGCACTCACCTCACGCTATACTTACGCTCCGTCAAGCCGCCGGAAGGGCTTACAACGGGTGGAGCTAACACTATCCGCTGCGCAGCAGTTTGACTACCTACATCAGCGCCGTCTCGTGGCTCCAGACCGTATGTCTATAACCCCTACGGGCGACCAGGCTGGCGAGCACGAGGCTAGACTGATCGGCGGGGAGTATATAGCGGACTATGTGAGTGATGGTAAGCCTCTGACGCTTTTTGCCAAAGGGCAGACACTATATAATATAGAGTGGGGTAAAGCTTCGCATAGGTTGAAGGGGGGCTTTAACTATGAGCTGTCCAAAAACTTCGGTCGCGGGCAGGTATACGATCTCTCCTATCCACTCTTCCCCAAAGCGTGGGACACTCGTCCACGACCCTACTACCAGATCCCAGCCTTGCAGCAGCTAGCACTCTATGCGGAGGATCTATACAAGCAGCCGCTCGGAGCGCATACACTCCAGCTAGAGGCAGGCGTACGGCTCTCTATGCTCTTAGGCTTAGCACCACAGTACACGCTGAGCTATAAGCCTTACCTAGATCCACGTGTCAATCTGCGCTGGAGCTTGCCTGCCTGGGAGCTGCTGTCACGAGACCTCAAGCTCTCACTCGATGCCGGATGGGGGCTGACGACTCGTATGCCTACGCTCAACTATCTATACCCTGACCCGCGCTACATAGATATGACGCAGCTAGCTTACTACGACATCAATGCGCCCTATGAGCGCAGTCTATACTACGTCCGCACCTACATAGAGGATGCGACGAACTACAAGCTACGTGCTACGCGCAATCAAAAGCTAGACCTACGTCTCTCGGCCGAGTGGGGACGCAACAAGATCTCCGTGAGTTACTTTCGCGAGTTGATGACCACAGGCTTTAGATACCGCTCCACAGCTCAGGTCTATGCCTATAATAAGTATGACGCCTCAGCGATCGACTATACCCAGCTGACGGGACAGCCCGACATATCTACCATTCCCTACACTCCCGCTGCGCGTATCGAGTCGACAAGTCGCCCTGAGAATGGCAGCATGATCCGCAAGGAGGGGCTAGAGCTACAGATTATGACGGAGCGCATTCCAGTGATCAATACCAGTCTGATCCTAGGGGGCGCATGGTTTCGCTCTACCTACTCGAATAGCCTACCGCTCTTCTATGCCGTCTCTGGAGTCTACGGAGATGTGATCCTATCGGATCAATACTTAGGCCTCTACAACTGGCAGGATGGATCGGAAAATCAGTCACTCTCGACCAACCTGCTCCTCGACACGCAGATCCCGCAGTGGGGACTTATCCTGACGACCGCCATAGAGAGTACTTGGCTGGTCTCTCGTCGTCGCCTCCCCCAGGATGGTCGTCCGATAGCTTACCTAGATGTGCACGACGGTAAGCTGCACCCCTACACAGCGGAGTCAGAGCAAGACACCTATCTGCAGCATCTCTTGATACGCTACAGTGATACGCTCTTTAAGCCGAGTCGCATACCTCTAGCTCTTGGGGTCAATCTAAAAGTATCCAAGCAGCTGGGCAGGCTCTTTACGTTATCTCTCTTTGCCAACAACGTCTTAGACTACCTGCCCGACTACAAGGTGGGGAGCGCTACGCTCAGGCGTACTGCCACACCATACTTTGGTATGGAGCTACGCATCAAAATATAATCAACCCAACAAATAAATCTCTATGAAACGATTACTGTATATACTCCTCTTACCAGCCCTGCTGGTCGCTGTGACTGCCTGCCGTCCAGACCCTGTCACGCCAGACAACCCCAAGGAGCAAAAAACCATCGCTTGTCTCTTCGAGCGCACACTGCCTGATGATGTCACTGACTTGACCATACAAGAGGAGCTCCTCACGATACACAATACCTCCACGGGTCAAGACGTGGAGTATAAGACGCTAGAGGGTATCAAGCTGGCTCTAGGTCTGTACAACCTAAACTACACAGCGACCTGTCGCTATAAGCTACACGGGGTCGCAATGGAGGGACGGCTGGTCGCACAGATTGAGAATATGGAGGTGACCGACCAAACGACCGCCCCACTCAAGCTACGCTTAGAGCTCCGCATCGTGCCTACCGTTCAGGACTTTGTCATTCAGGAGATATTCTTTACGGGCACACTGACCCCTGCAGGCAAGCAGTATCATGGGACCAGCTATGTGGCTCTCTACAACGGAACAGACAGAGTACTCTATGCTGACGGGATCGCCTTCTGTGAGAGCGGGTTTAACCCCGCACGTAAGTTTGATTACAAGCCAGACATACGTCAAGAAGCTATGGCGGTACACGCCGTCTATGTCATCCCTGGCAGTGGTAAGGAGCACCCCGTGAAGCCTGGCGAGCGGCTGATACTCTGTGACATAGGCATCGACCACAAGGTGAATAATCCAAATGCTTTTGACCTCTCCAAGGCTAACTTCGAGTGGTATGACGAGTCTAGCTCACCAGCACACCAAGACTTTGATAGTCCTACAGTGCCTAATCTAGATAAGTGGTACTGCTACACGAAGTCCTTTTTCATCCTACACAATAGAGGCTTCGCATCGTACGCTATAGCTCGTATGCCGATAACCAAGGAGGAGTACCTCAAGGACTACAAGTATGACTACACCTACGTCTTGACACACAATGGGAATAGCTATGACATGTCAGGCTCGTGCTATAAGCTACCCAACGACTGGATCATAGATGGTGTCAATTGTAGTGTCGAGGCGGTGCATCAGTGGACGATCCTACCTGAGACGATAGACGCTGGATATACAAACTGTGGTACGGTAGACGGACAGAAAGATCGCTACTTCCACAGCGTACGACGTAAGTACCTAGGCAAGGATGCCGAGGGACATATGATCCTGCAGGACACCAATAACTCGTTCGAGGACTTCAACCCAATGGTCACGGCCTCGCTCATTGAGGAGCAAGGTACTGCGATCAATGCTAAGGGTACACCCTGCACGACTAAGACTTATGATGGAGTCGTGCCTATTGAGCAGTAAGGTCTCTTCGATAGACTATGGTGCATCATTCTTCGGTTTGTCTTAGCAGATCTCTTGCGCTCTTACTCTGTCTCCTAGGTGTGCTTACGAACTCGCTCTATGGACAGCAGCAAGAGCCAGAGAAGATCTCACTACCTGCAGATACCCTCTCAGTGGCAGGGTCGCTCCTAGAGCAGGGGCGACCTGGCTACGACCTGTCGGTATCGCCAGTAGTGTCGCCGCTCTACTTTTTCTCAGAGCGAGGCTCTCGTACAGACCTCTCTCTGGGCGGAGCTATGCGACGAGATGGAGGCGAGGCGATGATCCCGCAGCTGGGCAAGCAGGACGTCGATGGATCGGTGCTTATCGAAAGTGCTTTGCGTCAGCACAACAACTTCGCTTGGGGTGCTGCCTCCTACACTTATCGTGCTACGGAGGGGATACGCTTCAACGAGACGACCGACTACCCCCTCCTCGCACCTTACGTCATGGGAGACACGGCGCATACAGCGCGCCTGCACCAAGATCTCTACACCTTCGGCGCAGGTACGGTGCATCGTCTCGGCAATTGGCTCCTCTCCCTGACAGCTGACTATCGTGCCACCTTTGCCTACCGCACGCAAGACCCTCGTCCTCGCAATCTGGCTACACGCTTAGAGGGGCAGATCGGCATCGGCTATCAGCTTACCGACTATGCACTAGCTCTAGCAGGTACGCTAGGTCGCTACAAGCAAAACAACCAAGTAAACTTCCTGAGTGAGCTCGGAGTGGCTAGTGAATATCACTTTACGGGCATCGGGGGAGACTACTACCGCTTTAGGGGAGGCAATACATCGCTCTTCTATCAAGGGCTGTCTTACGGCATCTCGCTCGGGCTAACCCCTACCAGCAAGATGCGTCAAGGCTTCTATGCTCTGGCTGCGTGGCATCTGCTGAAGACCGACCGTATCATACGAGAGCTCAACAACCTCCCCCTCTCGACACTCTCCAGCCACACGATAGATCTGCAGACGGGGTACACCGCTCGCTCAGCACGACTGGGGCGTTGGGGCGTAGCGCTCTACACACAGGGCGGCATACGTCGAGGTGCTGTCCATCTCTTCGGTGATCCTAAGGGCAATATCTACCCACGCATAGCCTCGGAGCGGTCATACTATGGCCAGACCTTAGAGTTTGGAGCTAAAGGCTTTTGGTATAAGGACGCTCCTCGCACGCCTTGGTCGTGGGGCGTATCCACTTCGCTCGGCTATCGACTACATGAGGAAGACTTGCTACCTCAAGCAGAGCGACTCTTCTACCATCTAGGAGGGACATTGGCTCCGTATGTTAGCTTTCATCGCGGGCAGTACTTTGTCTCTCTGACTCCTACTTATAGTATCTGGTCGCAGATGGGACACCCTTCACTACAGTTAGCTCCTCAGCATCAGCCTATACCTACTTATGCTGAGACACTGGAGCGAGCCTTCCAGATAGCTAGTTCCACGCAGATGACCTATGGGCTCTCTATGACTCACGGCTATCAGCTTAGCAGTAGATATGCGCTGTGGCTCTCACTAGACTACCTCCATACGCAGACGAGTCTGTGCGGTAGCAACTACGGAGCCATACGCTGTGGCATCTCATTCTAATGGCAAAACAGACTAATCAAACAATCTAAATATCATCAGTATGCGAAAACAACTACCAGTATTACTTATACTCCTCACGCTCTTCTGTACGGCGAGTGTGACGATAGCACAGACCCCAGACGAGGGTGTCGCAAAGAACTTCCTCTGGTATCGCCTTATTTCCAATAGCGTAGAGCGTCATCAGATACCTCAGCAAGTGGTCGCCTCTATGGATGGCAATCTCTTTGCGAGCAATGCCTTCTATAGTAAGGAGCGCACTGACGCTAGCTCGGTCTTCAACTTTGACGCATCAGACGATGCTGACAAAGCGATCTCCTATGGCGATGACGGCTCGGCTGCCAACGGCAACACCGCCCTCACTATCTACAAGATGACTCCTGAGGGCAAGCTACTCTGGCACATATACAACAGCCGCGGAGAGATAGCAACCAATGTCAACTGTATCACGGCTACTCCCGACGGAGGCTTTGTGACCATCTTGATGGTACGGGATGCTCAGTCCAAGTCTAAGAGCGATACAGACACGCTGCGCCTGGTACAGGCAGATGGTACGCCTTACGATATAGAGATGAAATCTCTATTTGTCGGAGTTGGCGATGACGCCTCCGCAGGAGCTACGCGTCGCAAGATCATGCCACTCCTTGTCAAGGTCACTGCTGCGGGACAGATCGAGTATCACAAAGCTTTCGAAGTAGACCACACTCCTATGGCCGATGCAACTCGCTATAGCTACGGGACCCCTACGGGCTGCGACTTCAAGGGCACAACTATAGATCCCGAGGGCAACGTCTATGTCTGTGGCTTCGTCCGCACGGCCATAACCATCGGCGAGACAACTATCAAGGCAAAGAACAATGTCGGGTGGAATGGTGACTCACAGAAACAGATGGGAGACTTCTTCATCCTCAAGTTTGACAACAAGGGTAACCTCCTCAAGCATCTCACCGAGCAGGGAGACCCCATAGGGCGCTCTATGCTAACGGTCATCAAGTATCAAGACGGCAAGCTCTATGTGGCTGGACGCTTCACAGGAACTAAAGAGAAGACCCCCATAACCATCGATGGCAAGCAACTCACCCCCAGCGATAAGGAGAGCCTTGTCACCCTCTGCCTAGACACAGATCTAAAGGTGTCGTGGATCTCTCAGATTGATGTCAAGGCTGTACCCGAGCACACTTCGACGCTTGCTTTTGTCGATGGGATAGCTGTCGGCAAGGACAAGGTCTACATAGCGGGACGTGGTGCTGGAGCTTTTTGTGATGCTGAGGGAAATGTGATCCTCGAGCAGAAAGTCAAGGGACACAGAGGCTATGCTCTAGCAATAGACAAAGCTACAGGCAAGCCCAATGCAGAGTGGCATACGCTCCTCCCAGAGAAGGGGATCTCCAACTGTACGGCTATCTCCACTCAGGGAGATCGTGTCATCTTGCATGCCTATACTCTAGGAGGGCAGACCTACTATCGTGTGCTGGATCTCAACCTCTCTGAGAGCTCTGCACAAGACTACCCTATGGTAAGTAAAGCTATGACCTCATTCGGAGGCGATGTCGTAGCCAATAGCTATGTGGCAGGTGCGCGTTGTCGCAATAGTGCTAAGCTCCTTACGACCGAGGGCTATAAGGAGATGATATACAAGGATTGGTTTAGCCTCTTTGTTGCTCACAAGCTCCCCTTCCCCTCAGTCTCTGCTAGCTGCAAAGCTCTCCACCTATCAGAGGGCAAGGGTACCCTGCAAGTCCTAGCGTCTGACCTGACAGATCCTATCCAGGTGACATGCTCTGGCGAAGGCTTTACGGCACAGCTCAAGGAGCTACCCGCTACGGGTGGCGCTCTCGAGGTACAGTTCAAGACAGCTGTCACCAAGACGCCCGAAGAGCGTATCGGCAAGCTCACCCTCACTTCTGGTGGAGCCAGCTACGAGGTCTACCTCTACGCAATGACCGAGACAGAGCAGTACATCAAGGTATCTCAGAGCGAGATCGACTTCACGATGATACCTGTCGGTGAACATAAGTCTGTCGATCTGACCGTCACACAGAAGAACCTCATGGACGCTATCACCTGTACGATCGAGGGTGAGGGTGCTAAGTACTACTCAGTGGACAAAAGCGAGATCGCCGTCTCCAATGAGCCTGCGACCCTCAAGGTAACCTACACGCCTGACAAGACCATCGCAGCTAATGCCAAGGCTACAGCTCAGCTCGTCCTCACCTCTGGTGATGTCAAGACGATTGTCACACTATCTGGTCAGACCAATACAGCTATTGAGGAGGTTGCAGCAGCCAAGCTCACTATCGCTACCGCTGCTGGTACGCTCTACGTACATAGTGACATGGCTCGTCCAGTAGCTATCTACACGTCAGCTGGTGAGATGGTTGCACAGCAGCTACTCTCTGGTGACATGGAGCTCTCACTACCTGCTGGTATCTACTTCATCCAGACAGATCGTGAGGCCTATCGTGTCTACATCCCCGCTATCTAATCAGTCTCGTTCCTCTTCTCCCTATGTGGAGGAGAGGGACTATCCTCTTTATATAAGCGACTCTGTGAAGCTCGCACTTCACACCCTATTGCCTCAAAACACAATTATCACATCAACACAGTATGAACAATAAACTATCTCTCGTGCTCCTCGCAGCACTACTTTCCTTAGCCCTCATCGGCTGCAACAAGCAAAAGCAAGATCAGACCGCAACCGCAGAGACGGAGGCTCCGACCTATATGGAGGTAGACGCACTCCTCGCCTCTGCCGATAGTCTCGTCGGTCAGACGGTTACTGTGCAGGGCATCTGCACTCACCTTTGCAAACATGGTGCCAAGAAAGCTTTCCTTATGGGCAGTGACGACACCAAGGTGATCCGCGCTGAGGCTAGTGAGGAGATGGGCGCCTTTGCCCAGGAGTGTATCAACAGTATAGTCACCATCACAGGACAGCTTGTCGAGGATCGTATCGATGAGGCTTATCTGCAAAACTGGGAGGAGCAGCTCAAAGCTCAAGCCGCCAAAGAGCATGGCGAGGGCAAGGCAGGCTGCGCCAATGAGAAGAAGGCTCGTGGCGAAACGGCCGACACACCAGAGGCGCGTATCGCAGACTTTCGCAAGCAGATCGCTGAGCGCGAAGCTCAGGAGGGCAAGGCATACCTCTCCTTCTACCACATCGATGCTACAAGCTATCAGATAGAGCAGCAGTAACACATCTGAAGCTGAAAGATCTCTATGAGAGTAAACTTTAAGGAAGTAGGTAGGAGCGTGCGTCGCTGGAGTAGATTACTACACCGTGACCTCTCCTACCTACTTGCTGCACTTATATTCATCTATGCCCTGTCGGGTCTCTATATGAATCACCGAGACTCGATCAATCCACACTACATCATCACCCAGCGGGAGTATCAGATCCCGCTAGAAGAGTTGCGATGTGCTGGACGTCTTGACGCACCCGCCGTTCGCAAGCTCCTAGACGAGATAGACCTGTCGGATAGCTATACCAAGCACTACTACCCAGACGACCACACGCTCAAAGTCTTCCTCAAGGGACGTGCCACCCTACTCCTCGACACCTCAACTGGGGTAGCCGTCTACGAGTCGATCGAGCGACGCCCGCTCATCAGCTCTATGACACAACTGCACTACAATCCAGGGCACTGGTGGACGATCGTCGCTGATGTACTAGCCATCGGTCTTATCCTCATCACCCTCACGGGACTACTCATCGTGCCAGGAAGACGCGGGCTCATAGGTCGTGGAGGCATCCTCCTCTTGATCGGTCTGGCAGTACCACTACTCTTCCTTTTCCTATAAATGTAGACGGCAGCCCCTACTGCTGTCTAAAGAGTAGCCCACACCCACCCCTTATACCACTTAACTAATATGGACAACTTAATCGAGTGTCACAACTTGACTCACTACTACGGCAAGCGACTGATCTACCGTGATCTCTCCTTTGCCGTGCCTCGTGGTCGCATCCTCGGCCTGCTTGGTAAAAACGGAACAGGCAAGACCACAACGATCAATATCCTCAGTGGCTTCCTCCGACCCAAGTCGGGCGTCTGTCGCATCCTAGGCGAAGACATAACCCGTATGCCCGACCAGCTCAGACAGGATATCGGACTGCTCATCGAGGGGCACGTACAGTATAGCTTTATGACTATAAGGCAGATAGAGCGCTTTTACGCTCCCTTTTACCCCAAGTGGCGCAGGGAGGCTTACTACGAGCTGATGGAGCTACTCAAGGTCACCGAGAGCCAGCACCTCAGTCGTATGTCTTGTGGTCAACGCTCACAGGTCGCTCTCGGACTGCTCCTGGCGCAAAACCCCAAAGTCCTCATCCTCGATGACTTCTCGATGGGACTAGACCCAGGCTATCGCAGGCTCTTTGTAGACTACCTGCATCACTATGCCAAGGAGCAGGGGACCACGATCTTCCTCACCTCCCACATCATCCAGGATATGGAGCGTCTGATCGATGACTGCATCATTATGGACTACGGCTCTATACTCCTGCAGCGCCCAGTCGCTGAGATACTAGACGAGGGGCGACTCTACAGATGCACCCTCACAGACGATCGTCCTCTCCCGGAGATCGACGGGCTGTACCACTTCGAGGCACACCACAGACGTGGGGAGTGCTACTCATTCCTTCCACTGCCAGAGGTCGCCGAGCGACTCACTCAGGCTGGCGTCCCCTACCAAGATCTCACAGCACACGAGACGACGCTCGAGGATGCCTTCATAGGACTCACCGGTAAGTACTAACGCTATCTATATGTTTACCTCTATAATATATAAGGAGTGGCTCAAGCTCCGACTATACGCACTACTATCGACACTTGTCGCACTAGCCATACCGCTCTACGGCGTGATACGCATACACCGAGCCATCGCCCTACAAGGTGCTGACCATATCTGGCTCGTGATGATACAGAAGGGGGTCGTCTTCGTAGAGAGTATGCGCTACGTACCCCTCATACTAGGCTTGCTCTGCGCCATCGCTCAGTTTGCCCCAGAGCTCTCTCGTCGTAGTTTCAAGCTCACCCTGCACCTGCCTCAGTCACCGCTCCGATCGACCTACCAGATGCTAGCCTGCGGGGTGACGTTACTGCTATGGCATACCTTATTATATATAGGTGTCCTCTTCATCGGACTACAAGGAGTCCTAGCTTACGAACTCCTCGCCTACGTCCTCTCCGCCACACTGCCGTGGATCTTGGCAGGCTTCCTCGGCTACCTCCTCATGAGCTGGATACTCCTAGAGCCCACTTGGCGCAGACGCATCCTCTACACCCTCATCACTGTACTATTGATGCGTCTCTGCTTCATCTCACCCACAGCAGGAGCTTACGCACCCTTCCTACCTACGCTACTTATTTACACCATCCTCTCCTCGACACTCGTGTGGCTCTCCGTGAGCCGCTTCAAAGAGGGGAGACAAGACTAGAATACTATGAAGCGCATAGCCACAATACTCCTATACATCACCATAGCACTACTCATCGTCTGGCAGATCCCCTGGTGGTACAACTACCTCAGAGCCGATGCAAGCCGTGAGCCATTCACTATCTACAGTCAGCTACTAGGCGACTTTATCATCACAGGTCATGATGAGGGAGCGATAACCTACCATAGCGGTAAGGGCGTGCAGTATAGTCGTGAGGAGGTCGACAGCTTACTCCCCACCTTCTACTACCGCCAGCTCCTGACTGATGGTCGCCTGCCCGACACGCTCTACGGAGAGGCGGTGACTCCACAGCTCATACAGCGGGGTGGCGTCACCTTTCGCAGCTCGCCACGCACCCTCTCTGCACCTGGTGTAGCTCTCTACCCCCTCCTTGAGAGTGCTTCACGGAGAGTCAGGCTGGAGATGCCCGAAGATCTCTTTCGCATCACCGAGCAGGCGATCGAATTTGTAAATATGCAGAGCAATCAGCTAGACAAGACGAAGAGTGCTAGCTACACGAAGCTCTTTCAGGAGAAAGGCTTTGCCTTCCCCGCACAGCGGGTCGCTGGCAATGCAACCGCACAAAAGGAGTATGACAACGGCTACCTCCTCATAGATCAGCAGGGTAAGCTCTTTCACCTCAAGCAGATGGCGGGCAAGCCCTACCTGCGGGCTATTGACTTGCCCGAGGGCGTAGAGGCTGCCGAAGCATTCGTCTGGGAGCTACCTAGTCGTCGGCATATCGGTCTCGTCTCTACCCGAGACCATCAGCTCTATCTGATCGAGCGTGAGGGCTATCGACCCTGTCGCCTTGAGATACCCTCGTGGGATCCTCGCCGTGAGGATCTCACCATCATCGGCAACGACCTAGACAGTTACACCCTCAAGGTCTCCACCGCCGATGCCACAAGCTACTATGCGCTAGACGCTGCTGACTATACGCTACTGAGCTCGCTACAACTAGATCACCCTGAGCGGGCTATGCCGGGGCTGCACTTTACTTCGCGCCTAGATGGCTGGGTGAAGCCTCGACTAGACTAACCGCAGGGTCCCTTCTGACTTCTTCAAGAGGGAGGAGCCTCTGTGAGCCTATTCATCTAGGGCTAACGTCTATTTTGTACTGCTGGGTACTCAACTCTGATACGTTATAGTATAGCGTCCCCTATGTCCCGCAGCACTTTCTCTTAGCATAAACTGATCTCCACGTGGAGAATGGCAAATCGCCACGTGGAGAATTTCTTTTTCCCACGTAGGCACAAATCATTTCCTCCGAAGTTTCGTTTGATTCCTCCGAAGTTTCATTTCGTCTCCACGTGGGAAATGCTTTTTCTCCACGTGGGGATTTTCGATTTCTCACGTGGAGATCTGGAAGTTTTGATCTTTAGGACGAAATGTTTGTGAGGAGTCGATCGATTTGCCCTTATAAGCATATCGGGATATGCTTGGAGCATGGCTAGAATGTATGGTCAAATCGTTTTTTTCCTTACCTTTGGAGCTAGATCATATGTCAGGTGCTGCCGAGAGGTCTCTAGCTCATCTGCCGATACCTATGGCGAGTCACCCGACTATTAGACTGAATCTATGAATCGGACTTTACTAAATATCCTCCAGATGCCGCTCCTAATCTGCATCTTATGTGCATTGGGACTGACTTCTTGCAACGATGACTACTCGACCCTCGGAGGTAGTCTGCGACCTGAGCGAGACCTCGTCACGGCTCGTGGAGACTCGCTACTCTTTCGTGCTGAGACGATACCTCTAGACTCTATATATAGTCGCAGCGCTATCTCGCTACTGGGACAGATCTCAGATCCTATCTTTGGAGACTTTGAGGCATGCTATATCAGTCGGTTGCAGTGTGCACCAGGCTTCACCTTCACGCAGACGCCTATCAAGGATCGCATCGACTCGGTAATTATCGAGCTCTCCTACCTGAGTGCCGTAGGCGACACCACCACGTGGGGCAAGGCACAGGTCTATGAGATCACGCAGCCACTACCTAAGAGTCGCTACTCGGTAGACGACTTGACACCCTACACACAGGGGGCCAAGCTACTCGGTGAGCTGACTTACCAGCCCTCCGACACGGCAGGTATCAAAGGGCTTTCGATACGAGTACCCAATGAGCTGGGTGAGCGTTTTCTAAAAGCTTCGCGTGAGCATCCTGAGTGGTTTACATCGCAAGAAGCCTTTGAGTCCAATCTACTCCGAGGTCTCTATGTCACCTCGACGACGGGGACGGGTCATGTCCTCTCGGTCTACTCGACAGCTCTTCGCATCTTCTACACCTTTGAGACTACTCAAAAGTCTTCCACGGGTGAGGACTCGACGGTCTACAAGCCAGCGTGGGAGATCTTCAGCAGTAACAAGAGTCTCTACGCTCTGAATAGTCTCAAGCACAGCCACCTCGAAGAGCTACTCGAGCCTTCAGCTGATGGCAAGACCTATATCAAGTCTCCTGCGGGTGTCGTCACCAAGCTCACCTGTAGCAAGGAGGAGCTCAGCCGACTGCTCCACGAGTATGAGGCAATGAGCAAGGATAAGCCAGACTTCGGGTGGGTGATGAATGAAGGCAAGCTACAGATATCAGTAGATATACCCAATGCGGATACGCACTTCAACCCGCCCCCACAGTTGCTCCTCATACCGCAAGATAGTGTGGCGCACTTCTTCGCTCGGAATATCACCAACCCCTTGGTTGCCTCCACATCCTTCGTCTCTGGGCGTTACAGCGTCTTGGAGCGTAACTACACATTTAGCAACATCAGTCATCTGATTGAGGCGCACATACGTGACAATATGGAGACCGATGCGAACGGTAATCACCGTGTGACCGATGACTTAGAGCTACTCCTGATCCCCGTAGCTACAGAGCTGGCATCGACATCTGGATCGGCTGGACAGATGGTTGCTATCACCAACCTACTCTACCCCTCAGCCGTACAGCTCCAGTGGGGTGCCAAGGGCTTTAAGCTGGGAGTCATCGGGACTGGGTTTTATAATCGACGATAGACCGAAGACAAGATACATTAGTGGCTAAAGGCATGACTAAAGAAAAAGAACAGATCAAGCTCAAGCTGATCGTGATGAACTTCCTCCAGTTCTTCGTCTGGGGAGCATGGCTCATCTCTATGGGACGCTATATGGGCAATGTGATGCAGTACGATGGGCAGGAGGTAGGCGGACTCTTTGCCACAGCTGGCTTTGCAGCTATCATCACGCCCGCACTGACGGGTATCATCGCTGACCGATGGATCGGTGCCGAACGGCTACTCTCGATCTGTCATCTGCTCACAGGAGCCTGTCTGATTGCTGTCGGCTGCCTACCAGTGGGGACACCCTTTGCGACCACCTGGCTGGTCATCTTTGGGGTCAACCTCTTCTTCATGCCTACCCTATCGCTCTCCAACACGGTCGCATATCATGCGCTCGGCACAGTGCAGGCTGACATTGTGAAGGACTTCCCCCCGATACGTGTCTGGGGTACCATCGGCTTCATCGTAGCGATGTGGCTGGTCAACCTATTTAAGTGGATGGACAGCCCGATGCAGTTTAACCTCGGCGCCTTTGCAGCCATCGCCCTAGCGATCTACGCCTGGACACTACCAGCAGTACCGCATGGAGTCAAAAAGGCGGAAGAGGGTCGTCGCTCGCTCCTATCCATACTGGGACTGGACGCACTGGTACTATTTAAGAATAGACAGATGGCGGTCTTCTTTACCTTCTGCATACTCCTCGGAGCAGCGCTCCAGGTGACCAATGCTTATGGTAATATGTACCTCGACCACTTCAAGGGGGTCGCTGAGTATGCTGATAGCTTTGCAGTCAAGTATCCCAACATCTTGCTCTCTCTGTCCCAGATCTCGGAGACGCTCTTTATCCTAGCGATCCCGTTCTTCCTAAAGCGCTTTGGTATCAAGGGAGTGATGACGATGAGCTTCGCAGCGTGGTTCCTACGTTTCGGACTCTTTGGTCTAGGCGACCCCGGGATGCCAGGCATCATCGCACTTATTCTCTCGATGGTGGTCTACGGTATGGCGTTTGACTTCTTCAACATCTCAGGCTCCATGTTTGTCGATCAGTCTGTCTCACCCTCGATGCGTGCTAGTGCTCAGGGGCTCTTCCTCTTGATGACCAACGGACTAGGCGTCGTGATCGGTTCGCTAGGTGCTGGATGGGTCGTCGAGCACTTCACCACGGCTGGTGTCACTGCGTGGACGACCGTCTGGTACATCTTCGCAGGCTATGCATTTGTCACGGGACTACTCTTCTGGTTGCTCTTCCACCCCAAGCAACTCGCGACAGCTCCATCCGCTTAAGAACAAGGCTCAGCCCTAGGAATCATCGGCGTCCGCTAAGCTATGTTTAGACTAATCGGCAATGCTCTCAGTGTCGTGGGCGAGTACACGCTCCTCATGGCTCAAGTCTTCAGACGGCCGAAGAAGTGGGGCATCTTCTTCAAGCAATTGATCCGAGAGATGGCTAAGTATGGGCTTGACTCGATATGGATCGTCGTGATCATCAGCTTTTTCATTGGCACAGTGATCACAATCCAGCTCTCGATCAATATGAGTTCGCCACTCATACCGCGCTTTACGATCGGCTATGCTGGGAGAGAGATTATGTTTCTCGAGTTTTCCTCCTCTATCATGTGTCTCATTCTCGCTGGCAAGGTAGGCTCTAGTATCGCCTCTGAGCTCGCCACCATGCGCGTGACCGAGCAGATAGACGCGATGGAGATCATGGGGGTCAACTCTGCCAACTTCCTGATCCTCCCCAAGATCCTCGGTCTGATGCTTTTCATTCCAGTGCTGAGTGTCATCAGTATGGCAACGGGGCTAGTGGGTGGATACATAGCCACTTACTTTATTCCATCGATCACCCCCTCCGACTTTGAGATGGGTCTGCAGACATTCTTTGAGGCACGAAACATATTCTACTCAATCATCAAGTCGCTCGTTTACGCTTTCATCATCTCATCGGGCGCTAGTTACTTCGGCTATACGGTCAAGGGGGGCGCCCTCGGCGTAGGACGCGCTAGCACCAACGCAGTGGTCTCTAGCTGCGTGCTGATCCTCTTAGCCGATGTCGTACTCACCAGTCTATTGTTTATGTAGTGCTATGGGAGAAGGAACTAAGATCATAGAAGTCAGAAAACTCTGCAAAGCCTTTGAAGACAAGGTCGTACTGCATGAGATCAGTGCATCCTTTACCCCAGGAAGCATCAACTGCATCATCGGGCGTAGTGGTGCGGGCAAGACGGTCTTGCTCAAGAGTTTGATAGGCCTCATACCACCCACGTCGGGCGAGATACTCTTCGATGGGCACAATATGATGCTCTTGTCTAAGGAGGAGCTCAAGCGACTACGACAAGTGACGGGAGTACTCTTTCAGGGGTCAGCACTCTTCGACAGCATGACTGTCTTGGAGAATGTCCTCTTCCCGCTGCAACTCTTCTCCAAGATGTCGTCTCGAGAGCGCAAAGCACACGCTATGGCACTTCTCGAGCGAGTCGGTCTCGAAGGCGCTCAGCGTAAGTTCCCCTCCGAGATCAGTGGCGGTATGATGAAGCGTGTCGCCATAGCTCGTGCTGTGGCGCTCAACCCGCACTACCTCTTTTGCGATGAGCCAAACTCAGGGCTAGACCCTACCACCTCGGCTTCAATAGACAAGCTACTCAAAGAGCTCACTGAGGAGTACCAGATCACGACGGTAGTCAACACGCACGACATGAACTCCATCAAGACTATCGCTAATCATATCCTCTATCTAGACAAAGGGCAGGTCGCATGGCATGGTGCGCGTGAGGAGCTTAGTGGCGATATCCCAGCTTCTCTCAAAAACTTTCTTTACCTTTGATGCACCCTTTTCCATTTTCTCTTTTTAGCAAATAAGATGACACAAGCTAAGCGATATATAGGTTACCTCTTCCTCCTAACCTTCCTACTCTCATGGGGCTGCAAAGACCACAGTAGCGACTATTCCGCCCAAGGTATCTTTGAGGCGGAGGAGATCGTTGTCTCGGCCGTCACCTCGGGCGAGTTGCTTCGGCTAGACCTCTCTGAGGGGGATCAGCTAGAGAAGGGACAGGTCGTAGGACTGATCGACACTACCTTCCTCGCACTACAGAAAGACCTTGTCGACACGCAGCAATCGACGATCGATGCTGCGGGACAGATCAATGCCTCTACTCAGGTAGCCCCGCTAGAGGCGCAGCTCAAAGCGCTTAACAAAGAGCGAAATCGCTACGCACCGCTCGTAGATCGTGGCGTCGTGGCTCAGCGCACACTAGACGAGATCGATGCTAAGATCTCAGCTGTCAAAGGACAGATAGCTGCTGCACGAGCTACCATCAGTCAGCAAAACCGCTCCACCAGTGGTAGTGGCGATGCGCTCACCGTACAGGAGATTCAGGTCGACCAGATGATCTCTCGAAGCTTCATCAAGGCGCCTATCTCGGGGACGGTACTCACCGTTTACCTACATCAGGGCGAGCTCGCAGGACAAGGTATGCCACTCTTTCGCCTAGCCAACCTACAGCAGATGTATCTGCGCGCTTACGTCACAGCAGAGCAGCTCCAGCACGTCACCCTCGGGCAGACCGTCTCCGTCTATAGCGATATGGGCGAGGAGGAAGCGAAAGCATACACAGGAGAAGTGGTATGGATCTCCGACCGAGCTGAGTTTACTCCTAAGAACATACAGACGCCCGACGCCCGCGCCTCGCTCATCTATGCGATCAAGGTACGAGTGCCCAACGACGGCAAGCTACGCATCGGACAGTACGGACGTGTCGTACTAGATCAGTAGCCTATGTCTGTAGAGCAGGCGATCCAACCAGCAGTATCTTGTCAGGGCGTATGCAAAAGCTTTGGCAAGACGGCTGCGCTCCAGGGCATCGATCTCAACGTCCGTGAGGGCGAGCTACTCGGACTCATCGGGCCCGACGGAGCGGGCAAGACGACCCTCATACGCATCATCGCCACGCTCCTCAACCCCGACGCAGGCGATGTCACCGTCTTAGGGCACGACGTCAAGCGCGACTACCGACCACTGCGTCATCAGATCGGCTATATGCCTGGTCGCTTCTCCCTATACCAAGATCTCACCGTTCGGGAGAACCTCGAGTTCTTCGCCACCGTCTACAAGACGACCGTCGAGGAGAATTACCACCTCATCGAGGACATCTATAAGATGCTCCTCCCCTTCGAAAAGCGTCCCGCGGGCAAGCTCTCAGGTGGTATGAAGCAAAAGCTAGCCCTCTCCTGCGCACTCATACACAAGCCTCGACTCCTCCTCCTCGATGAGCCGACGACTGGCGTCGATCCCGTCTCACGACGTGAGTTCTGGCAGATGCTCTCCAAGCTACGCGAGCAAGGCGAGATCACAATGATCGTCAGCACTCCCTATATGGACGAAGCGGTGCTATGTGACCAAGTGGCCCTGATGAAAGATGGGCAGATCCTCTCCATAGACACCCCCGACGGGCTCGTCGCAAACATGGATCGAGCCCTTTGGTCCGCCACTGCAGAGGATATGGGCGATCTACTCCTCAAGTTGCGCAGCCTCCAAGGCGTGCTCAGTAGCTTTGCCTTTGGCGAGGCGCACCACTTCACCTTTGACGAGCAGATCATCACCCCCGAGGAGATCCACACACGCCTTCTAGAGCAGGGCGTCAAGGGGCTAAACATTCGCAAGATCCTTCCCTCCATTGAGGACTACTTTCTCATCATCTCTCAAGAGTCCTAATTCCTAGCCCATGCCCTCCACAGAGTATAGTATATTGGCCAATAAGCTCACCAAGCGCTTCGGCGACTTCACCGCTGTCGACGAGATCACCTTCGATGTCTTGCCGGGCGAGATCTTCGGCTTCCTAGGAGCTAATGGTGCTGGCAAGAGTACCGCCATACGCATGCTCACAGGGCTCCTCAAGCCCACCTCTGGCTACGCCGAGGTAGCAGGCTATGACGTGCGCAAAGAGGCCGAGCAGATCAAGCGCAATATCGGCTACATGAGCCAGAAGTTCTCCCTCTACGACTACCTCTCTGTCGAGGAGAATATCTTCCTCTACGGACGCATTTACGGACTCTCTCGGCGCATCATACAGAGCCGTATGGAGCGACTCCTCGAGGAGCTCAACTTCTACGATCAGCGCAAGCTCCGCGTGGGTAGCCTACCCCTCGGGTGGAAGCAGAAGTTAGCCTTCTCCATCGCCATCTTTCACCGCCCCAAGATAGTCTTCCTCGATGAGCCTACGGGAGGTGTAGACCCTGTGGCACGGCGACGCTTTTGGGAGCTTATCTACAACGCCGCCGCCGAGGGCATCACCGTCTTCGTCACCACACACTATATGGACGAGTCGGAGTACTGCGACCGCATCTCCATCATGGTAGACGGGCAAATCAAAGCTCTAGACACTCCACGAGCCTTAAAGCGACAATTTGACTGCGACTCGATGGATGAGGTCTTTTACCAGCTAGCCCGCGGTGCCAAGCGCTCTGAGTAGCTTCGCTTGTCGTCTTCTTTTGACAAATTGTCGCACTTCCAGCCGTTGGCTTACCCTTTGCTAGATAGTTAGTGCAGGTCACCCCGATAGATCGGAGCCCCTGCACAGAGTAAGTACATAAACACCTATTAAAATCAATACTACTATGACACTATCAAGAAGAGACAACAACTGGATGCCAGCCCTATGGAGCGACCTACTAGACAACAACTGGATGATACGCCCTAATGCCACAGCGCCCGCCATCAACGTACTAGAGACTCCCGACGAATTTCGTGTAGAGCTAGCAGCTCCAGGCATGAAGCGCGAGGACTTCAACATCGAGATCAACGAGGAGCACGACCTAGTCATCTCCATGGAGCGTCACCACGAGGAGGAGCAGCACGATAGCGACCAAAGCCGCTACCTACGTCGCGAGTTCTCCTACAGCAAGTTCGAGCAGACCCTCATACTGCCAGACAATGTCGACGAGGAGCGTATCCAAGCACGTATGGCCGATGGCGTCCTCACCCTCTCGATCCCCAAGATCAGCGAGGAGGAGCAGCAGAAGGCTCGTCGCACCATCGCTATCGAGTAGTAGCGCCACACCACTAGACCAGAGCCTCCCGCTCTAGTCTCACCATAAAAATCTAACACACCTAGTAGCCCCGCTTGGTTCGCACCGAGTGGGGCTACTTGTATGTGAACTTAGAAAGTAAATCGTCACACGCACACAACGGGCGCACCGATGGTCTGCGTCCTTTTCAATCGTTACTCGTAAGATTTGCAGAGCTGATGTCTCAAAAGGGGGGAGTCTCTAATCTCTTTTTCGTATCTTTGTCCCAAGTCTATTTTTCCCTGGTAGATTATGCACAGACCTAAGACCCCTACCCGAATAACTAGATGGGTACTTGCGATGGCGATGGTGTGGCTCACGAGCTGCGCTAGTCGTCAGGCGACGGTGACTCCATACGTAGCTGGCGAGCAGTCTACGAGTGGGGTCGTTTACTATCTACCGAAGACACAGCTACGCATACACTTTATCCTCTCGGAGGAGCAGTTTGAGCCTGGTCCCTTGGTTGCTTACGCCTCTAGGTATCTAGGTGAGAGCTATGCGACGCAGCCCACGACACGCTACCAGATAGAGCGTGTGGCGATGCACGCTCATGGAGTCCCCGACACGACGCAGAGCTATCTGATTCAGTCGGTGGCGACGCCCTCTGTCGAGCAGCTTGTCGCACTAACTCCTGATGGGCTTCTCTACTCGCTCCACGGCAAGGCGTATAAGCCCACCACGACGGACTACCTGGCTGATTATCCCAAGGGGGGGACCCAGCAGGAGGCTAGTCAAGCACTACCTCAAGAGTATGCCCTAGCTACCTCACGTGCCAAGCAGGCTGAGGTAGTGGCCAGTAGACTCTTCGAGCTACGAGAGCGCCGTGTGGAGCTCCTCTCGGGTCAGGTCGAGACGATGCCGTGTGATGGACCAGCGCTCAAGATGGTCCTAGACGGGCTGGACAAAGAGATAGCAGCGCTACAAGCACTCTTCGCAGGTCGCACCTCGAAGCGATACTACGAGGAGATTGTGGATGTCCCCATTGACGATCCGGTCTCGCAGCAGGTGGTGGCTCGCTTTGCTCCACAGTATGGCTTAGTCGACAAGGAGGATCTCTCGGGTGCTCCTATATATATAAGTGTCGAGGCTCTGAATCATCCCGCTCCGCAGAGTGATGCGGAGCTACATAAGTTGACCAAGAGCACGGCACTCCGCTACATCGAGCCAAGACGCGCTCGTGTGTCACTGCAGCTCCCCGAACGCAATCAGGCGATCATGCTAGAGCTCTCGGTGGCGCAGTGGGGGCGTACAGCAATCCTAGAGCATAAGCTAGGTGCTGACAAGCTAGGACAGCTCCCCTACACGATATACTTCGACCTCACAAGTGGCTCTATCGAGCTGATCGAGCTACCGCAGCAATGAACAATTTGAAAAAACACTAATCTATAAACGAACCATTCATATGGAAAATAAACACCCCAAGGGGCTTATCGTATTAGCCCTAACGAACATGGGCGAGCGCTTTGGCTACTATACGATGCTAGCCATATTGACGCTCTACCTACAGGCGAAGTTCGGCTTCTCCTCGGCAACGACTAGTATGCTATATGGGACCTTCCTAGCGCTGGTCTACTTCCTCCCAATCTTCGGTGGTATCATAGCTGATAAATGGCTCGGATATGGTAAAACCATCTTCACTGGAGTCACGATCATGTTCGCTGGCTACCTACTCCTAGGGTTACCTTTTGGCTCTGGGAGTGCGGGTGTCACGATCATGCTCTTGTCTCTCTTCCTGATTGCTGCTGGTACGGGACTCTTCAAGGGTAACCTACAGGCACTCGTGGGTAAGATCTATGACGACCCACGCTACTCTAAGGGACGTGATATGGCGTTCTCTATTTTCTATATGTTCATCAATATCGGTGCCTTCTTTGCTCCTAGCATGGGTAACTGGATTACGAACAATGTACTAGCTAAGGAGAACTACTTCTACGATGCAACCGTTCCTGCGAACTACAACAAGCTCAACGACGAGACGGTTGATGCTGACGCCTTTATCGCAGAACTACAAGCTAAGCACCCTGAGTATGCTCAGCTGACGGCTGAGGAGCAAGCTCAAAAGATCTCAGCTGCTAAGAAGAAGGCTGGTGTCATGTTCCCTGAGGACGAGGCGCAAGTTCTTCACGACCTACGTATAGCAGCTCTCCGCCAGTATACTAAAGCAGGGCTAGTGACTGATCCGCAACTGCAGATCACGGATGCTGACCATGAGATCCTCATCAGCCGCAATGAGCAGGACGAGCCGGCCAAGTTCGCTATCAATGAGCGCGTGGCTATGCTTCAGATCCCAGCTGAGTGGACGGCTAATCTAAACAGTAAGCTCAATGCAGAGCGTGCTGACAAGGGTGAAGCAGCTCAGGAGTTGAGCTTCGAGCGAGCTTTCGGTGAGCACTATGTATCGACGACGCTGTCACAGTCTTATAGTCTCTCGTTCTTTGTAGCTTGTATCAGCTTGATCATATCTATCCTGATCTTCGTACTCTGTCGTAAGACCTGGAAGGCAGCCGACGTAACCGTCAAGCAAGCTAAGGCTATGGCAGCTCAGGGTGACAACTCAGCGCATGTCGTCGAGATGTCTAAGGCTGAGATTAGGGAGCGTCTCATCGCACTGGGTCTGGTCTTCTTCGTTGTGATCTTCTTCTGGATGGCTTTCCACCAGAACGGCTTGACGATGACCTTCTTCGCACGAGACTACACCGTATCACGTGTAGACGGTGCGGGCTATATGCCGTTTAGTCTACTGATGCTGATACCTTTCATCTGCTTTATGTATGGTATCTACCTCTCTACCTTCGGACTACTGGGTGGTAAGAAGAATGTCAAGACAGGCTTAGTCCTCGTCGTGCTAGGTATCGCTGGTCTCGCTGGTGGATACTTCATCGACATCAAGCCTATCGGTGATGCTCTGAGAAATATCACACCTCAGATCTTCCAGCAGTTCAATCCATTCTTCATTATCCTGCTAACGCCTGTCACGGTAGGTCTCTTTGGTTATCTAGCCAATCGTAGTAAGGAGCCCTCAGCTCCTCGCAAGATCGGTATCGGTATGCTCCTAGCAGCTATCGGCTTCTGCGTACTACTGATCCCAACGATTATGTACGCACTACCCGCTCCTGCTCATATCCATGGTACCAGTGATACGCTCGTATCGCCTAATTGGCTGATCGGCACTTACTTCGTACTGACACTTGCTGAGCTCTTCCTCAGTCCGATGGGTCTTTCCTTCGTCTCTAAGGTAGCTCCTCCACAGTACGCTGGTCTTATGCAGGGTGGATGGCTCGCAGCAACCGCTATAGGTAACCTGCTCGTCGGCGTGATGGGCTCTCTCTGGGACAAGATGCCTATGGGCTGGTTCTGGGGCGTGCTAATCATCTGCTGTCTCCTCTCTGCCGCCTTCATCTTCTCCGTTATGAAGCGTCTCGAGCGCGCTACGGCAGACTAAGGAGGCTGTCCTATGAGATAACAGTCTCGACAAAAAAGACTGTATCAACTCTCCACCAATAACGATGGACGTATCGCAGACTCCTCTACTAAGCGAGGGGTGGGCGATGCGTCCATTCGGTTATAGATATATCACAGAATGCTTATGAGACCTTTATCAGACATCGTTACCTCTCTCTGCTCTCCAGAGCCCATAGAGGTGACCCAAGAAGAGGCGCTCCAACTAGCCAAAGAAGCAACTAGCGAGGAGCTCTACGAGGCTGCGCACCGTGTCACACGACACTGTATGGGAGACGCCTTCGACACTTGCTCGATCATCAATGTCAAGAGCGGACACTGCTCTGAGGATTGTCATTGGTGTGCTCAGAGCGCTCACTACCATACACAGGCGGATGCCTATCCGCTGCTGGATGTCGAGCCGTGCGTAGCTGAGTCACGGGCCAATCGTCAGGCAGGCATCGGGCGCATCGCTCTCGTTGCTAGTGGACGAGGGCAGAGTGATCGGGAGATAGAGCGTATCGCTCAGCACTACGAGGCGATGCATCAGGCGAGTGATATCAAGCTTTGCTCCTCTATGGGACTACTGACGAAAGAGCAGCTACGACGCCTTCACGAGGCAGGTGTCACCACCTATCACTGCAATCTAGAGAGCGCACCGTCACACTTTCCCAAGCTCTGCACGACTCACACGCAGGCGGAGAAAGAGCAGACCATTCGTTGGGCTCGTGAGGTAGGGCTGCAGGTTTGCTCGGGCGGGATCATTGGCATGGGCGAGACGATGGCTCAGCGCATCGAGTTCGCCTGCTATCTTCGTTCGCTCGCCATACGTTCCATACCCATTAATATACTCCAGCCGATCGCTGGGACGCCACTAGCCGAGGAGCCTCGCCTGACGGACGAGGAGTATCTGCGTACGGTAGCGCTCTTTCGTCTGATCAATCCGACGGCATTCCTGCGCTTTAGTGGGGGGCGGCTGAGGCTTTCGCCAGAGGTGATGCGCCAAGCTATGTATATCGGCATCAATAGTGCCATCACAGGCGACATGCTGACGACCAGTGGCATGCAGGCTCGCGAAGACATGCAGCTCATCGCCGAGATGGGCTATCGCAATACCAACGAAAAGGATTGGCGTACCGAAGAAACCGCTTAAGCTATGAAGCAATACGACCCAACAGTCCAGCAATACGACCCAACAGTCCAGCAAGCCTTAGAGTGGGATCGCAAGCACCTGTGGCATCCCTACACCTCTACGGAAGATCCGCTACCAGTCTACCCCGTATCGCACGCCGAGGGGGTGCGCATCTACCTAGCCGACGGCACAGAGCTGATCGATGGTATGAGCTCCTGGTGGTGCGCAGTGCATGGATACAACCACCCTGTGCTCAATGCTGCCGTGGAGACGCAGATAGGGAAGATGAGCCACGTCATGTTTGGCGGGCTAACGCACCAGCCTGCCATAGCACTCGGCGAAGAGCTTCTGAAGATGCTCCCCGATGGCTTCGACTGGATCTTCTACGCCGACAGCGGTTCGGTAGCTGTCGAGGTGGCACTCAAGATGGCGATCCAGTACCAGCAGTCCCTCGGTGAGACGCAGCGAGACCACTTCGTCACCATCCGTCGAGGCTACCACGGCGACACCTGGCACGCTATGAGCGTCTGCGATCCCGTCACAGGAATGCACAGTATCTTCGGCACGGCACTACCGCAGCAACACTTCCTTGCGCCGCCCTCGGTCAAGTGGGGCGAGCCATGGTGCGACGACGCTATGGAGCCACTCCGTCAAGTGCTCGCTCAGCACGGCGAGCAGATTGCGGCACTCATCCTAGAGCCTATCGTGCAGGGAGCTGGCGGCATGTACTTCTACCACCCCAACTACCTCGTAGAGGCACGTAAGCTGTGCGATCAGTATGGCGTGCTGCTGATCTTCGACGAGATAGCCACAGGCTTCGGACGTACGGGGCGTATGTTTGCGATGGAGCATGCGGGCGTCCTGCCCGACATTGTGACCCTCGGCAAGGCACTCACGGGAGGCTATATGACCCTCTCCGCCATTGTCACGACGCAGCGCGTCGCTGAGACCGTTTGCCGTGGCGAAGCAGGCTGCTTTATGCACGGACCCACCTTTATGGCCAACCCTCTGGCTTGCTCCGTAGCCCTCGCCAGCCTGCAACTCCTGCAGCGTGAGCCAACGCTAGAGCGTGTCGCTAGGATCGAGGCCCAACTGAAGCGTGAGCTAGCACCTGCCAGCACCTTCGCCGGGGTCAACGAGGTGCGCGTCCTCGGCACTATTGGCGTGATCGAGCTAGATGAGCCAGTCGATATGGCCTTTATGCAGCGACGCTTTGTGGAGCTAGGCATCTGGGTACGACCTTTCGGCCGGCTCTGCTACATCATGCCCCCATACATCACCCAACCCGACGAACTCTCCCAGCTCACCGCAGGCTTGCTCACGGTCGTTCAGGAGATGGTCACTAGACAATCACGATAAAGGTTACGCAGTATGAAACAGACAATAGTCATTGGCGCCGGTATCACAGGACTCACCACGGCACTTTACTTACGGAGAGCGGGAATGCCCGTCCTCGTCCTAGAGGAGGCGGAGCGTGCTGGTGGACAAATACGCACTTTGCAGGAGGAGGGCTACACCTTCGAGACGGGACCTAACACGGGGTCGATCTCTTTTCCCGAAGTAGCCGAACTCTTTGCTCTCTTGCCCTCAGGCTACGAAGCTGCCACCCCAGCGGGCAAGCGCCGATACATCTATAAGAAAGGACGACTGCATCAGCTTCCCTCAGGTCCTTGGGGCGGGCTCACGACACCGCTCTTCACACTAGGCGACAAGTTCCGCCTGCTCGGTGAGCCGTGGCGCAAGAAAGGCTCTGATCCCTACGAGTCTGTCGGCTCCCTCGCGAGGCGCCGTCTAGGTGAGAGCTTCTTGCGCTATGCCGTCGACCCCTTCGTTGGGGGCATCTACGCCGGCGATCCGATGAAGCTGGAGACCCGCCACGCACTCCCCAAGCTCTACAACCTAGAGCAGAATTATGGGAGCTTCATTCGTGGAGCTATGGCAAAAGCCAAAGAACCCAAGAGCGATCGTGACCGCCTAGCCACCAAAGAGGTCTACTCAGCACGTCACGGACTGGAGACGATGATCCACGAGATGGTCGAGCTAATCGGAGCCGACTACATCCGCATGGGAGCTACCGTCACTTCGGTCAGACAGGGCGCAGCGGGTGACTGGCTCGTCACCTACCAGCAAGGCGGAGAGCGACACGAAGTCTCAGCCGATCACGTGGTTTCTACCGTAGGCGCACACGCCTTGGCGGGCTTCCTCAGCGAGACTCTCCCCGACGAACTCTTATCTCCCATCACTAGTCTCTACTATGCACCGATCGTCGAGGTGGCTGTCGGCTTTGATCGTATGGTTAGCAACTATCGCGGCTTCGGTGCGCTTATGCCTTCATCGGAGCCAGTGGACATCCTCGGGGTTCTCTTCCCGTCGGACTGCTTTGCCGATCGTACACCGACTGCCGAAGGGGTACTCTACAGCATCTTTATGGGAGGCACACGACACCCCAACTTAATCGACATGGGAGAAAAAGAGCTGCAAGCTCTAGCACTCAAAGATCTCTACAAAGTACTCGACATCGACCCACGCATAGTGCCCAATATGGTACATATCTCGCGCCACCGCCATGCGATTCCGCAGTACGGTGCCGACAGCGAGAGACGTTGCTCAGCCATTGCCGAGGTAGAGCATCGCTACCCAGGGCTCATCATTGCGGGCAACTGTCGGGACGGTATCGGTATGGCGCACCGCATCACGCAAGGCACGCAGATCGCCCAGCAACTAATCGCTGACAGCGATCAGTAGGTCGGCCAGGGTCAGAGCGACCATCGACTGCACGACCGGCACCGCCCGTAGTGCTATGCAGGGGTCGTGACGCCCCGTGAAGGTGTGTGTCACGCTCTCGCCTTCTGTCGTGAGCGTCTGCTGCGGACGGGCAATGGTAGGGGTAGGCTTGAATGCTACCTCCATCACTATATCCTGTCCCGTCGTGATGCCGCCGAGTGCACCGCCATTGTGATTGCTGCAGAAGGTTACCTCGCCCGTATCGCTCATCGCGAGCAACGCGTCTAGCACCTCACTACCCCGCTGCCCTGCCAAGTCAAAGCCATCACCAAAGGCAAAAGCACGACTCCCCGGGATGCTCATCACGGCATAGCTCAGGAGTGCTGGTATACGATCGAAGACGGGGTCTCCAATGCCAGCTGGCAGACCACGCACCACACAGCCCACGACACCGCCCACGCTATCTCGGTCAGCTTGAACCTTAGTTAGGTAGGCTGCTATCCCCTCATCTAAGGTCGCATCGGGACAGTAGCAGAGGCGGTCGTAAGTATGCTCTAAAGGGTAGGTCGTGTAGTCGCCAGCTAGCGACAAAGTGCCTACCTGCTGTATGAAAGCCTGCACCGTGACACCTCGCAGCTGCTCTAACCATTGCTGAGCGATGGCACCGGCCACCACGCGAGCGACCGTCTCACGACCACTCGACCGCCCGCCACCAGGCTGTGGCTCGAGACCATACTTAAGCCAGTAGGTCAGGTCGGCATGATTTGCTCTAAAGGGCTTGCCAAGCTCACTCGTAGCGGTGGCGTAGTCTTGCGAGCGAGCATCCCTATTTTGTATCACGAAGGCTATCGGACTCCCGAGCGTCCGCCCTTCGTCAGTTAAGCCTGAGAGCCAGACCACCTCGTCTGGCTCTCGGCGTTTTGTCGTAGATCGTGAGTAGCCTGGACGACGCAGGTTGACAAAGCGCTGCACAGCCTCCCGATCGATCAGGAAGCCCGCAGGCATACCATCGAGGATCCCCCCCAAGGCAGCTCCGTGCGACTCCCCAAAGGTGGTCAGTCGCAGATTTCGTCCGAAGCTATTCATCGTGATTGCTTAGTGGCAACCGCTGCAGCAAGAGCATCCACCCTCGTGGTCGTCGCCATCGCAGCAACCGCCCACCTGTCCCGAGAACTGAGCCGTCAGTCTCTGACGATCCTCCTCGGTAGCTGGACGTGCCTCTAGGACAGATCCGACGAAGTGTAGCGTCTGACCAGCCAGCGGGTGGTTAAAGTCCATCGTCACCGTATCGTCCGTGATCTTCTCGACGATACCAACCAGCTGATTGCCTTGGTTGTCGAGCATGGGGACAGCGTTGCCCTCGAAAACAACATCAGAGTGGAACTCGCCCTCCTCGTTTTTGAAGAGCTCCTTCTCCAGCTCCAGTATGTAAGCGTCAGAGACCTCACCATACGCCTCCTCGGGAGTAAGGACAAAGTCAAACTTGTCGCCAGCCTCTAGTCCCATCAGTTGCTTCTCAAAAGCCTCTAGTAGGAATCCCGCTCCGATGATCAGAGCTAGAGGAGCCTCTGGAGTAGCCTTCTCGACGATGGCTTCCTTTCCTTCACCTGTGTAGAGTTCGTATTCGCAGGTTACGTAGCTATCTTTTGTAATCTTCATATTAGGTATAATTGTTTCGTTATAAGCTGAGCCTGATGGGTAAGCCAGCAGTCTCAGCCTGTGATTCTTTTGTCTACGTGACCGCCTAAGCATCACCTAGACAGCACAAAGGTACAAATTTAGCCATTGCGCCCAGCACTTCGTATATATACCAGCGCCCGAGATCTGCTAGCTAGCATATCTCGGGCGCTCTGTGTATGTACACCTTTGCGATACAGCTCTCGTGTGCGAAGCTTATCCGTAGGCGTACGGAAACTCCTCAAGAAGGGTCTCAGTCTAGTACTACCTTGTAGCTCTCGCCTGCGATGGTCAGGATATAAGATCCAGCGGGCAGTACATCACGCGAGATCTGCACCATCGGAGAGCGCCTTGAGTTGATCCTCCTCAAGAGCTGCCCCTGAGCGTCGAAGAGACTTACCACTGTACCTGGTGTCAGCCCCTCTACCCGTATAGCTGTCGGTGTATAGGAGATCCGCAGCTCGTCCGACTTTGTGGGGGAGGTCACATGCGTAGGCGTTGAGCCCTCGTACTCGACAGCGCCGTTCATAAACTCCTGTGGGTCAGCACCCTTGACATCTAGTGGTGTCCAGCCCATCTCCTTAAGCTTAGCGACCTGTAGGGTGTTGCACACATTGCCCTGAGGGGATAGCGTATTTACTATGTACAGGTACCCCCATGGCTCCTCATACTCATCGTCTTCCGAAGGCTTTTTGCACTGAGGCATCTTAGCAATGACTTGCTCCATCTCCTGCTCCGAGATATTATTCTCGTAGATCGAGAGCAGGTGTAGCTCCTTGAGCATAGAGAGGTCTAGTGAGGTAATCTTGTTGAGATGCAGCGTAAGCTCCTCTAGGTTGACATTTTTGCTCAAGTCTAGCTTGGTCAGCTTGTTTTGCTCGACCTCTAGGATCTCTAGATCCTCTAGTGAGGTCACGTCTATCTCCTCGAGTTCGTTTTCGTATATACTTAGGTAGTATAGATTTGGTGTCTTGCTCAGGTCTACCTTGGTGAGATAGTTAGCTCCGATCGATAGCTCCTCTAGGTCTGGCGTGGGTGAGAGGTCTATCTCGGAGAGCTGCGCCATACATAGGTAGAGGGACATGAGTCCAGGTGTGAGGCTCAGGTCTATAGAGGGGATCATTGTAAAGGAAAAGTCCAGCTCCTTCATATCTTCACAGTGCGCTTGGGTGACACTCCTCAGCTGCTTGTTGAAAGAAGCTACAAGTACCTTCAAGCTCTCAAAGCTCGACAGGTCAAGCTCCTCCAGTGCTGAGTACTGTATGATGAGTACCTCGCAGCAGTTGTTCTCCTGGTCTGGGAAGGTCACACCTTGTAGCTCTTCGCACTCATAAGCTCTGAAGAACTTCATCTTAGTCGTCTTAGATAGGTCTATCGAGACAGGCGCCGTCTGTGTCTCCGAGTTTTCAAATCTCAGAGCTTCCAGCTCTCCGTAGATATGTATCTTCGGGGTATTCTCATCTAGGTTGAAGTATTGTACCTCAGGCCCCATGTAGAATATATCTGTGTAGTCCTCTGGACGCTCAGAGTCTCGTCCTAGTCGCTCGTTATCTTGGCACTCACCATCGCCATTGATGTCGATCCAAGCGTTGCAATCAGGTGTAAAGGCTCCGACGCAGAGTACCTTGTCTTTAGTCTCTGAGAGTTCTATCGTGATGCTCTCGCCAGTCGTAGGGGCGTCCGTCGTTTGAGCGCGCAGTACAGGCGAGGTCGTGAGCGTCACGAGCGCTGCTGATAGGAGTAGAGATAGCGTATTAAGTCGTTTCATAGGTTATAGTATTATATGTGTATAGTTAGTCGTGTAGTTAGTTAGCCATAGGCAATAGCCGGTAGCTGTAAGAGGCTCCCGTGAGGGGGGAGACTATCTGTATCAGTAGTATGGAGCCTAGTGCTGACTGCGGTATCTGGTACTGCCCTGATGGAGAGACTAGACCAAGAGCTATGAGCTCTCCCTGAGTTGAGTAGACGGCGATCTGATGATGAGCCATCTCAGGCATCTCTAGGAGACCCTCGCTACTCACTCGTAGCTGTTGTGGCTGTGCGGGGAGTGGTGCTCGAATAGCTGTGTGCGCTCCTAGCGGATCCGTAAACTGAATATAGGTACCACGGAAGAGGTAGGGGTTGGAGAGGTCGGGACCAAAGAGTGCCAGCGTCTTACCATCTTGGCTGATGGAGGGCCATCCGAGTATCATCTCCCCATGCTCATCTGCGGAGTAAAATTCTTCCATAGGCATGCCGGTGCGTTGCTTGATCCAAAGGGCGAAGTTTGTCTTTTTGCCACTCTTAGGGTCTATGCGATAGCAATGGTAAAACGACTTCTCCTCCTCGATGCAGAGGAGCGAACCATCGTCAAGAGCTTCGGTCGCAGTATACCCCTCGAACTTAGTCAGCACCTCGCCACGCTGCTCTCGTAGATCCCAGTATCCAGGCGTCAAGACCTGATCTATGGCACCCGTCTCATGGTCAAGGACTAGCTGTCGAGCTGCAAAGAGGATACGCTGTGTCGAGGGCGAGTAGTAGCACCTCATCGGGTCGAGCATAGGCTTCTTGCAGTAGGCTAGCACCGCCTGCTCCCAGATATCGTAGGCCTTCTCCCACTCCTGCTCGTCGCTGTAGTCCTCACTCTTAGGCTGCGGGCCTGGCTTCTTCTTGTCCAGATTGAAGAAGAGCGACTCACCTGGGAAGGTGTAGCTCGTTGCCACAGGCTCTCCCTCTGGGATAGTCCACTGGATCAGTCGTGGGTAGTAGCTATCTGAGTTGACCTGTCGTCCTATCAGCGTGGTACCATCGGGCGAGAGAGCCAGTACAGAGGTTCCCTCGGGCTTTCCTCCGAGAGCATCTTCGGCTGGTATGGGTAGCGGTGTGATGGCAAAGTCTCCCTGCGCCGTGCGATTGGCGACAAAGGGACGCACATCTCTCTGCAGTGGGTCTTGAGGCTTCATATTGCCCACCATACGATCCACACGCTGTGAGACACCAGTGATCTCTATCATAGGGTAGTCGCTATCAGGAGAGGTGATGGTGACCTCCTGCCCCGTGTGATCGATGTAGAGCGTCGTCGTCCTATCCTTTTGGTATACGATGTCCCCCTCATCAGAGACATACTTGAGGTCTATCTCAGTGCCAGCATCACTCTTTTGCCAGATGCACTTCTTCAGCTCCGTATCATACACATAGGCTGCCTGCTTGTAGTAGTAAGCAGCCCATATATAGCGTCCACTAGGGGAGACCCCTCTGACATACGCCTTGGTCTCTATGGACCCGTCCACAGTCAGATCCTGTGGAGGAGTCTTGACACCCCTATAAGTAGTCTGGCCAGAGAGACTCAGCGCAGAGGTCACGAGGAGGAACCCGCAGAGTAGCGAGCAGAGAGCCCGCTGGTGTAGTAATCTTGTCGTTTGCATATTAAGACTACGCTGGTGAAGTGGTTAGGACTCTTTGGGAAAGAGGTACATCTGATAGATGTAGTCATCCTGCCCTAGTCGCACGATCGTGACGCGACAGCGATCTCCGTGGGCGTTGTAGACGTCTAGGACGTTGTCGTCGGAGATGCTATAGTTCTGGTCGAAACCATTGGTGGCAAGGTACTGCTTGAATTCTAGTGAGCGCAGGTCTCTCTCACTAGAGAGACAGAGGAGCTCCGTGATAATCAGTCCAAAGCCGTCGGCCTTCTTGTCAGGTGCTACGTAGAAGGCGTACTCCAAGTTAGTCTTCTCGATATTATCCACTTCAGTACGGAAGAAAAGGTGCGTATCCTTTGGCGACTCGTTTCGTCGGTAGGTGCGTAGTGCGAGCTTCTCCTCAAAAGCCTTAAACTGCTCGATATCTTTGGTCCGTAAAGCGTCTAGAGAGGGGAAGTCCTTGGCATCAGGAAGTATCTCATGCTTGGCTTGCACTAGAGGATTGGAATTGACTCGCTTGGCAAACTCCATAAACATGATCGTACCCAACTCTTCGTTAGGCATATCCATCATCGAGACCGTCACACTGGGATCATTCTTGAGCGTAGCGCGCAGTCCCTTCTTGACATCTCCTAGGTAGTTGCTCACCTCAGCCTCCTCTACCTGACCGAAGCCTAGCTGGTAGAGCATCGCTTTGGTGCGCTTGCAGTCAGCCACCGACTCTTTGCTATAGGCAAGGATTAGGTCGGCATCATCGGCTATAGGTATAGCATAGACCACGGCAGGAATGGTGGTCAGCCCCTCACCATAGAAGCCCGATGGGCGAAAGTCCACCTCCTGCTGGGTACGTCCTAGCTTCCCCTCGTAGGCAATGACCTCAGCATCCTCTATCCGTTCATAATCATTGCGAGGGATCCCGAACTTGAGCATTGGGAGCTCTTGAGGGACTTGTATAGGCGCCTCTTCGACCATCACGGGGACACTCTTCGTCGCCTCACCCGCCTGCACGATCACAGTCGTCTCTCCGACAGCGACACCAGTCACAAGACCCTGAGCATCAACGGTCGCGATAGCTGGATCCTTACTTTGATAAGTGACAGCTACCTCCTCAGGCGAGATCACTACAGAGAGCTGCTCGCTCTTGCCGACGATAAGGGTGAGACTCTCCGGCGATACGGTGATCGTCGTCGGCTTGGGAGGTTCAGGAGTCGGTGGAGTTGGTGTAGGAGTGCTACAAGCACTCATCAGAAGCGTCACGATAAGGGTGACGAGTAGAAGAGGTTGGTTTGCTTTCATATGGTTTCTTGTTATGTAAACGTTTTTCTTTTCTACCTGCTAAGTTATTTCTTTTTCATCAAACATGCAAACGTTTACACTTCACCGCAGTTTCTCACATCCCATCGCTCATGTTTTCGGAAGCTCTAGTGCACCAGTGATCTTAGTGGCTCTAGTCATCCTAGTAGCACTAGACACTCTAGCCAACAGGCAATCGCTAAAAGCCAGCAGCCTCTATATATTCCGAAATAGCTCCGTAGAAAATCGGAAATCTCCACGTGGAGAAAAAACATTCTCCACGTGGAGACGTTTTGATTCCTCCGAAGTTTCAATCGATTCCTCCGAAGAAATTTTTCTCGCCTACGTGAAGAATAAAAAATATCCACGTGGAGAATTGAGATTTTCCACGTGGATATCGGTGTAGAGATTAGAAGTTAGAAATTAGAGATTAGAGGTTAGTTTGGGCGGGATCTAGCCACAGGGTCATCATGCAGTGGCGACAGTCGTTTGCGACACGCAGGCGATCTCGTCCACGAACTAGATAGAGCGGTAGCGCAAAGGGTGGCTTGCGACCCGTCCGTGTGCAGTAGCCAAGCTGATGCAGTAGACAGTGACGAGTAAACATCACGGGGATTGCCCCCTCGGGACGCTCTACCTCCAAGGCGGGAGCGATGCTTCCAGAGACGCCTAGCTGGCGGTAGAGCTGACGTGCCGACTCATTCGCCACATTGTAGGTAAAGTCTAGCGTGTCGGGCAGACCATACCGCTGACGTGCCGTAGGGTCTGGCGTGCGGAGTAGGTCGATGCGCTTCTGCTGTAGGGGCTTACCGATGGCATCTCTGCGCTGTCGTGCTAGAGCAAGGCATCGTCGCTGTAGCTCCTCCGCGAGTTCTCGTCGCAGCTCCGCAACAAGCGAGGGTGGGACGAAGAGTCCGTCTAGCTTTATGGTAACCTCTTTAGCTCGGTATGGTGTGTCACCGAGCTTGCGGAGCGTGCGCTCTACGTGAGCCGTATTGTCCCGCTGGGCAGGCTCTAGTGTGACCGACCTACTATGTGTGACCGACAGCTCGGGCGCCTCCGTGAGTTGCATCTGTAGTGTGAGCTGGTCGGGCATTGCCTCCAGACGTAGCGACACCGGTATGGTGCGGGTAGAGGCATCGGGGCGTAGGAGCTGAGCCTCTAGGAGATGATTGCGATTGCGCCAGAGCGTCGTCCCCTGCGGTAGCTCAAGCGCTTGGGAGAGACGCAGGCGATAGTGTCCCGCTCGCCTAGCGGGTGTCACTTGGTTGATCTGCGCTCCGATGAGCTTCTTATCGATAGCGTAAGCTACTACCCCATCGCCATTAGCGAGCGTGATGTCGTCGCTCAGGAGTGCTATCTCTAGTTCTTTGCCTCGACTCTGGGTCACCGAGCCGATCGGCTGACCGAGGCTTTTGCTACTATAGGGTGTGATGCTGTCGGTAGGTATGGGCGCACCGAGAGGTGTATTGTAGGTCGTAAAGGGGCGGGCAAAGGTTGCCTCAGGCTGCGGCGTGAAGGTGTACTCCTCCGCTCCCCATGAGGGACGTCGCAACTCACCACTACGACGGATCAATATCTCGTCTAGCACCTGGCGGTAGTGGGCGATGACGTTGCGCACGTAAGGGACCGCCTTGAGTCGCCCCTCCACCTTGAAGGAGCTGACACCCGCATCGATCATCTCCTCGATGATTTCGGAGCGGTTGAGATCTCTCAGAGAGAGGAGATGCTCACCTTGGCGTAGCTTTTGTCCCTGGGCATCGACGAGATCATAAGTCATACGGCAGTACTGAGCGCATTGTCCTCTATTGGCACTGCGCTGTGAGAGCGCCTCGGAGATAAAGCAGCGACCACTGTAAGAGACGCAGAGCGCTCCATGGACGAACGCCTCCAGTCGTAGCGGGGTCTTGTCGCGCACCGCCGCAATGTCCTGACAGCTCCACTCGCGCGGCAAGACAGCCTGCTCGAAGCCTAGATCAGAGAGCATCTGTAGCTGCTCCAGCGAGTGATTGTGGCACTGCGTGCTAGCGTGTAGTGGGATAGGCGGTAGCTCCTGGGTGATTAGTCCGAGATCCTGTATGATGAGTGCGTCTGCCCCCGCCTCATAGAGCTGATGCGCCATCTCGACAGCATGCGTCAGCTGGCGATCGGTGAGGATCGTATTGAGTGCTACATAGACTCGTGCGGCATAGCTGTGGGCTGCATCGCAGAGCTGCCGTATATCCTCGAGCGAGACCCCGACAGCGCTCCTGGCACCATACTGAGGAGCACCTACATAGACCGCATCGGCACCCGCCGAGAGCGCCACCAGACCGCCCTCTAGCGAGGAGGCTGGAGCCAATAGCTCTATGTCTCGTAGTGTAGTCAACGGAGCCTCCCTTTTAGAGCTTACTACCGAAGGCTAGATCGCCCGCATCTCCCAGTCCTGGGACGATGTAAGCGTGCTCGTTGAGCGCTGGGTCGATGACACCCACCCACAGGGTGACAGGTGCCTTGTCGTCAAACTGAGACTGGAGGAAGTCAATAGCTTGCTGGCTAGCTACGATGGCGACCATATGGGTATGGCGCGGTGTGCCACAGCTCTTGAGAAGTGCCTGCCAGGAGAGATGCATAGAGCCTCCTGTGGCGAGCATCGGGTCAACGAGTAGTAGCTCCTTGCCAGTCAAGTCTGGTGCAGCAACATACTCGACATGTATGTCAAAGTCTTCGTCATCCTTGACTTTGCGATAGGCGGAGATGAAAGCATTTTCGGCACGATCGAAGAAGTCTAGGAAGCCGTGATGAAGGGGCAGTCCAGCACGTAGGATCGTTGCCACGACGAGCTGCTCGTCTAGTACGGCCGTGGGTGCGATGCCGAGGGGCGTCTCCACGGGACGGGTCTGGTAGTGGAGCTGCTTGCTCAGTTCGTAAGCCATAATATGGCCGATGCGCTCGACGTTTGCTCTAAAGCGTAGGGGATCTCTCTGTATCTCTCGATCTCGTATCTCAGAGATGAAGTGGGTCAGGAGTGAAGGTCTCTCGGATAGATTGTATACCTGCATGAGCTTTACTATATTTGGGTGCTTAAATCAGGCAAATATACAATATCTTTGTCGGATAGACGTTTGAAACACGTAGTCAACTACTCTTTTGTGAAGCAAGACGCAAGTACATATCATACCTATTCACTGGGTCGTCGCCATGGGCTGGTGGGGCTGTTGCTCCTATTGCTGATGATGCCGATGGCTACCACGCTCTCTGCACAGACGGCGAGACCGATGACGCGGCCCTATGCGGATCATAGACGATTTAATTGGGGATTTCACGTGGGAGCGCATGTGGAGGATCTGATCATCGACAACTTGGGTCCGACGGAGGGGGAGGCGCAGACGCTCTATGCGGCAGTGCCTAGCTATAGTCCGGGCTTTAGCGTGGGAGTCATAGCAAACTACAATCCGCATATAGACTGGAGTATACGGGTCCTGCCGACACTACACTTTGGGGAGCAGCGACTGCTCTTTCGGATCTGGGAGGAGACGGGCGACGAGGCTTTTGAATCGATGCCGATGCGCACCAGTCAGATCGAGCTGCCACTACTGGTCAAGTACAGCTCTGTGCGCTTCAACGACACCCGCCCTTACCTCGTGGGGGGCGTCTACGGCTTGCTCAATATGGGTCAGAAAAAGGGTGCCCCCTTGCAGTTCGCACCGCTCTCAGCGGGCTGGACCTTTGGCGTAGGGTGCGACATTTACCTGCGCTACTTCAAGCTCTCGCCAGAGCTACGCTTTGACTTTGGCATTACCGACCTAATCCGTCACAACCGACCCGACCTGGACGAGGGGGCTAGCATGCGCTATACCAATGCGCTGCGCCGTGGCACGGGACGGATGATCATGCTCACCTTCTGCTTCGAGTAGGCGAGACAGCACACCGCTACTCTTCCGACTCCCACTGCGTAGAGAGCGCATGGTAGATCCTCTCGGCTGCTACCTGCGAGGCTACTCGTGATGGCTCTAGTCGCTGACGCACCATACGATATTGCGCTTGCTGCGTCTGATAAGCTGTGCTCTCACGATCGAGCAGCGGGCTCAGCGCTTGAACGAGTCGCTGCGGTGTCACAGCATCGCCCAGCAGCTCCTCGACGACGGGAGACTCGGCAATCAAGTTGACCAATGAAAAGTATCGAATCGGCAGGAGATGGTCGAATGCCCAACGAGCCAAGCACCCTATGGGGAGGCGGTAGGCGACCAGCTGCGGGGTACCTATGAGCGCTGTCTCAAGCGTGGCTGTCCCCGAGGTGACCAACGCAGCCGAGGCTCCAGCCAAGAGCGGGAGCGTCTCATCGATGACAAGCTCTATGCGTTCGCTGAGATAGGGTGTGTAGTGCGCTCGGTCGATGCTTGGCGCTCCTGCGATGACTGCTCGCCATGGGGCGGGGAGCAGGTCGACCGCTCGGCACATGATCGGTAGGTTACGGGCTATCTCCGCTTCGCGGCTCCCTGGGAGGAGCGCTATATAGGGTCGTGCGGTGTCGCATAGCTTAGCATTACTATCCAGCAGCTTGTCCACGCTCTGTAAGCTCGGATTGCCCACGTAGCGAGCCGTGACGCCACGCTGCGAGAGGTAGTCCGCCTCAAAGGGAAGGATCGTCAAGCAGAGATCGGTGTAGCTCCGGAGACGCTTGATGCGCCTACGACGAGAGGCCCACACCTTAGGCGGTATGTAGTAAACTACTGGCACACCGTGACGATGCGCCAGCGGGAGCGTGTAGCGCAGGTTAAAGCCTCCGTAGTCGATCGGGATGACGACATCAGGCGGATTCGAGCGCATCTCCTCTTGTAGTAGGTGCGCAGCTAGTCGTATCTTGCGCATACTGCGCAGCACGCTTGTGAAGCCCATGACCGCTATCTTATGGTAGTGGTACAGTGGAGCTACACCTGCCTGCTGCGCCATCTTGTCCCCCCCAATAAAGGCAAAAGCGGCCTTCGCATCGACCGCTTTGAGTGAGGCGATGAGCCGTGCACCATGCTCGTCGCCTGAAGCTTCGCCAGCTATGAGGAGGTATTTCACAGCTTGTCTCTGTATTGCTCTAGAGATGTAGCGACCACTGCTGAGTAACCTGCTCTAGGAAGGGGTGATCTGTCATATCGATCTGTAGTGGCGAGATCGAGGCGTAGCCCTCGAGGAGCCAGTAGTGATCCGTCCCCGTACGCTGATCGGGATCGACCTGATCGCCCTGCATCCAGTAGACAGGAGTGCCGTGCGGTGTCTCGGCACGCATATACTCATTGACGAAGCGTCCCGTACCTTGTGGTGCCCACTTGATCCCCTTGGCGGGAGCCTTCGGGAAGTTGACATTGAGCATCGTCGTATGCGGTAGTCCATGCTCTGCCACCTGCGGGATGAAGTGCTTAGCAAAGGCGCACACCTCGCTAAAGTTGCACTTATCGCTGTGGTCAGCTAGCGAGAAAGCGACTGCGGGTATACGAGCTATGGCGGCCTCTATGGCAGCTCCCACGGTGCCAGAGTAAATAGCACAGATGCCGTCGTTGCGCCCATGATTGATCCCTGAGACCACCAGGTCTGGTAGCTCAGAGGCAAAGAGCGTGTTGAGCGCTAGCTTGACACAATCTACGGGCGTACCCGAGCAGCTGTACAGCTGATAGGGAAGCTGCGCACTCTCCTCCATCAAGGAGAGCCGTAGCGGTGTGCGGGAGGTAATCTGCGAAGAGGCTCCCGAGCGGGGCTCCGTGGGGGCGACGACAGTCACCGTCGCTATCTGGGCAAGCGTCTCCGCCAGCTCACGGATCCCCTGCGCATGGACGCCATCATCGTTAGTCAGTAGTATCTTCATAGTGTATAGATTTGAGGTTTACAGTGGGATAAGCTAAGCCTAGTCCTCAGCGGCCGCCGAGCGTTGGCTTTCGGGGATGATCTCCTCGAGCTTGACACGAAACTTCAGAGCCGAGTAAGGATTGATCTCGCCAGAGCGTCTCTCGCCATAGGCTAGATACCAGGGGATGATGATCTCCGCCTCATCGCCTACGACCATCTGCTGGAGACCTATGCGGGCACCCTCGACGAGCTGATTCTTAGGACCACGATTGATCGCAAACTCGGCCGAACGCTCCGACCCGTAGTTGCCGTCGACCACCTTGTCGCTTACGAGCAGTCTCATCTCGTAGTGGCACTTGATGCGGGAGGTCTCGATGGGATACTCCTGGCCTTCGCCATGGGTTAGCCACTTCATATAGACGTAAGCCGAGGAGCCTTCGATGGAGGCTTTGGTATACTCCTCATTAGAGGCGTACTCATTGAAGGAGCTTTCATTATTGATCCGCCACTGGGTGGAGGCATCAATAGGGTCTTCACAAGCTGTGAATAGGAGGAGTGAGAGTAGCGCTAGAAGGCTGGCTCTCAGGGATAGATTATATTTCATCTTCGATCTTCTTGAGTAAAGTATTGATACTGGTGCGCTCGGCGATGAGATCGTGTAGCGCAGAGATAGCGATACGCTCCTGCTGCATCGTATCGCGATCACGTAGGGTGACCGTATTGTCTTCGAGCGTCTGGTGGTCCACGGTGATACAGTAAGGCGTACCGATAGCATCCTGACGGCGGTAGCGCTTGCCGATGCTATCCTTCTCGTCATACTGGCAGGTGAAGTCGAGATGCAGGAGACGTACCACCTCACGAGCCTTCTCATCCAGCCCGTCCTTGCGTACGAGTGGCAGGACAGCCAGCTTGACTGGTGCTAGTGCTGGCGGTAGTGAGAGCACGACACGGGTCTCGCCACTCTCCGTCTGCTCCTCCTTGTAGGAGCCACAGAGTATGGAGAGGAACATACGATCCACACCGATACTGGTCTCCACGACGTATGGGACGTAAGACTCCTTTGTGTCGGGATCGTAGTAGCGAAGCTTCTTGCCTGAGAACTCCTCGTGGCGTGATAGGTCAAAGTCTGTACGACTATGGATCCCCTCGACCTCCTTGTAGCCAAAGGGCATGAGGTACTCAATATCGGTCGCAGCGTTGGCATAGTGCGCTAGCTTGTCATGATCGTGGTAGCGGTAGTCGCTCTGTGGGAAGCCTAGAGCGTAGTGCCAGTGCAGGCGCAGCTTCTTCCAGTACTCAAACCACTCTAGCTCAGTGCCTGGCTGAACGAAGAACTGCATCTCCATCTGCTCAAACTCACGCATACGGAAGATAAACTGACGCGCCACGATCTCATTGCGGAAGGCCTTACCGATCTGCGCAATACCGAAGGGGAGCTTCATACGTCCCGTCTTCTGCACGTTGAGGTAGTTGACAAAGATCCCCTGCGCCGTCTCGGGACGTAGGTAGATCGTCGAAGCACCCTCGGCCGTTGAGCCCATCTCGGTGGCAAACATCAGGTTAAACTGACGCACCTCCGTCCAGTTCGTCGTACCACTGATGGGGCAGACGATCTTCTCGTCGACGATGATCTGTCGTAGCTCCGTGAGGTCGTTATCATTGAGCGCCTTAGCCATACGCTGTCGCAGAGCCTCAGCCTGATCGATGTAACCCTTGACACGAGGATTGGTCGTGCGGTAGAGCGCCTCGTCAAAGGATTCGCCAAAGCGCTTGCGCGCCTTCTCGATCTCCTTCTGCGCCTTACCCTCGATCTTAGCGATCTGATCCTCGATGAGGACGTCCGCACGGTAGCGCTTCTTGGAGTCTTTATTGTCGATCAGTGGATCGTTGAAAGCATCTATGTGTCCCGATGCCCGCCAGATGTCTGGGTGCATAAAGATCGACGAATCGATGCCGACCACGTTAGAGTGCAGGCGTGTCATCGCTTCCCACCAGTAGCGCTTGATGTTGTTCTTGAGCTCTACACCGTTCTGACCATAGTCATAGACAGCGCTCAGCCCGTCGTAAATATCAGATGAGGGGAAGACAAATCCGTACTCCTTGCAGTGGGATACAATCTTCTTAAAGAGATCTTCTTGTGATGCCATAATGATTTATTGTCCTAAGTATTATGATTACAAAGATACGAAAAAGAGGATAGAGGTCAGACCTTAGAGATTACGCCTTAGAGGTTAGAGAGTAGAAGTTAGAGAGTTTTTCTAGTGAGGCTGGGAGCGCTAGCGGCACTAGGAGCACTAGTAACTCTAGCCAACAGCCAATCGCTAAAAGCTAACAACACTCCGCAAAGCTCACGTGAATAATAAAAAACATTCACGTGAAAATTTGAGATTTCCCACGTAGCAAGCAGACAAGAGGCACTTAGCCCATAGAAAGTCTTCAGAACAAATACCTCTTATTTCCAATAAATTTCCTACCTTTGGCACCGATAGCATCTATCTAATTAAACAAATACCCTAATGAAAGCAACTTATCTATACCTTTCTCTAGCTCTTATGACGCTAGCACTCCTGACCTCTTGCGGTCCTGATGCAAACGAACCAACATCCGAGGTAACTGGTATCACACTCCAGACGACAGCTGCCACCTTGCAGCCTGGGGAGACTTTACAGCTCACCGCTACCGTCACTCCAGCAGGCGCTAAGGTGACCTTCACGACAGACAACGCAGCCGTAGCTACCGTCTGTGAGAAGGGGGTCGTCAAGGCGATCGCACCTGGTACAGCTACTATCACAGCTAAGGCTGGCGACAAGACTGCGACCTGCACCATCACGGTCGAAGAGAAAAAAGTCGAAGAGAAAAACGTATCTCTCTTCAACAAAATAGACGGCAAAAAGTACCCCTCAGGGAGTACCTTCGACTATGCCACCTCTGTTTCTAAGGAAGATGCAGAGTTTTGTGAGTTAGGCCTCTTCTTTAGCGTACTCAAGACAGCTAATTACAAGGTTACCCTTACTTTTGATGAGGCTACCTCAGGATCTGCTTGCATTGGAACCCAGTGCGAGAATTTCTCAGGTAAGTCTTACACCACCGATGCAACTCTAGTAGCTGACGACCTAGATACTGACCTCAAGGATAAGGGTGATATGACCACTCTAGGGACTCACCTCAATCTCCCCACACCAGCTGGTCAGACCTACAAGAATCGTATGACCATCCAGCTCAAGCCTGAGGATGGTAGCGAGACACTCCAGTGGACTGTCAACCTAGCTATAACCGTCAAGTAACACACACCAACAGAAACAGATATGAAGCACGTACTAACTATCCTACTATCCCTCATAGTAGTCACCGTAGCTCAAGCGCAGCTACCTCAGGTCGAGCTCAAAGATCTACAAAACAATGTGGTCAACACGAGCGAGCTGAGCAATGAGGGCAAGCCCTTTATCATCTCATTCTTTGCCACTTGGTGCAAGCCTTGTCTGCGTGAGCTCAAGGCGATCCACGAGGAGTATGTCGACTGGCAGGAGGAGACAGGTGTCAAGCTCGTCGCTGTCTCTATCGATGAGGGTCAAAACGCAGACCGCGTCAAGCCTCTAGTCGATGCCCTAGGCTTTGAGTACGAAGTCCTACTAGATCCCAACGGAGACTTCAAGCGAGCTATGAATGTCAATATGATCCCCCACGTCTTCGTCATCGATGGCCAGGGACGTGTAGCATTCTCTCATAGCGGATACACCGATGGTGGTGAGCAGGAGCTGATCGCCAAGGTCCGGGAGCTACTAGAAGCTACTGAAGAGTAGTATCTTACATACGATAAAAAGAGGAGAGACCCCTCTAGCACTACCTTTAGTTAGGTACTAGAGAGAGTCTCTCCTCCAAAATGCTTTCACAAGAGATCGACTCTGACAGGCCTACGCTCTTGTCCTGAGAGGATTATCTCTTTTTTCTCCTTTCTTTAGACACACTTTACTACACATATGAGACAGACGCTACATCTCGTACGGCACCTTTGCCTCCTATCTTCTATTTGTATCGCTGGACTATCTGCACTCACAGCGCAAAGTGATAGCGAGTGGAAGCCATGGGATAAGTTCAAACCCTCCTTTAGCGTGCAGAGCGATATGCTCTTCTCACTAGACGACAACGCTACGGGATACAAAGCCTGGATGGGCAATAGCTACGTCACTGGCTCCCTACGCAACAACTACCTCGAGCTGGGACTACGCTACGAAGAGCTCCTCCGACCGATGCCCGGGCATGAGCCTGAGCAGGGACGAGGCATACCGCATATGCACCTCAAGGGCTTCATAGGCAAGTATGGAGAGGTCACACTGGGAGACTTCTACGATCAGTTTGGCTCGGGCATCCTCTTCCGCAGCTATGAGGAGCGCACACTAGGCATAGACAATGCCGTACGAGGAGTCCACGTATCCCTCACACCTTACGACGGAGTACGACTCAAGGGCTTCACGGGACAGCAGCGCAACTACTTCGACCGCACCTTCCGCCTCTTCAACAAAGATCGTGGCTTCATCTCAGGAGCGGATGGCGAGCTAGCCATTCACCAGTGGGCACCAGCTCTCAGAGACAATCAGATGACCCTCACACTAGGCGGCTCTTATGTCAACAAGGTCGAGGACGATGAGATCATACCCGTAGAGACTCCCGCAGGTATGACAGGCCCTATGCGACTCAACCTGCCCCGTCAGGTACACGCCTTCGGAGGGCGCGCTAAGTTTACACTCGGCGGGTGGGTACTCAACGGTGAGTATGCCTACAAGAGTAGCGACCCCACAGCGACCAACCACTACATCTACTCACCAGGCTCCGTAGCGATGCTCTCGACATCTTACTCACAGCGTGGTATGAGCTTCCTGCTACAAGCTAAGCGTAGCGAAAACTTTAACTTCATCTCCGCACGCTCTACGGTCGGTACGCCACTACACGTCAACCACCTACCAGCTTTTACAGCTAATCATACGTACACCCTGGCAGCACTCTACCCCTACGCTACACAGCCTGATGGCGAGTGGGCATTCCAGGGAGACTTCCGCTACACGATCCCGAGAGGTACACTCCTAGGTGGCAAATATGGCACGGGACTGCGGGTCAACTATGCGCATGTACGAGGGCTCAAGAGTGAGGCTACTGACCAGCTCCCCCTAGATGCGCCTGAAGGTAAGCTCTACGGTACAGACGGCTACGACCACTCCTTCTTTGGCATGGGAGAGCTATACTACTCTGACTTTAACTTCGAGCTAAGCAAGAAGTTCTCTCGGACCGTCTCTCTAACCTTCGAGTACTACCATCAGATCTACAACCAGCTGGTGATCGAGGGACACGCTATCAATAACCCGCTAGTTTATAGCAACATCTTCGTCCTCGACGGCAAGTTTAAACTAGCACCACGCTACACGCTACGCACCGAGCTACAGTATCTATATAGTCGTCAGGCTGAGGGTAGCTGGCTCTTTGGGCTAGCTGAGCTATCCGTAGCGCCTCACTGGATGATCTCCCTATCCGATCAGTACAACATAGATATGACCAAGGAGCACTACTACATGGGCTCACTTACCTACGCCAAGGGCAATCACCGCCTACAGCTAGGCTACGGACGTACACGCGCTGGTATCAACTGCTCTGGAGGCGTATGCCGCTACATGCCCGAGACGAAGGGTATCTACCTAAGCTACAACGGCTCCTTCTAATGTACCGCCACTTCATTCACACATTTGACAATACTACCAAGATGAAACTATCTACACGCTATACGATACTCTCAGCTCTAGCACTGATCCTTATGGTCGCTTGCGAGCCAATGCCTGAGAGTGAGCGACTCATCCCCAATGAGATGGAGACCTCTAAAGGGCGCTCCGTACTCATCGAGGACTATAGTGGCGTGGGCTGTGTCAACTGCCCCATAGCTGCAAAGAAAATCACGGAGGCTGCAGTTCCTCATGGTGACAAGGTGGTCATCGTGGCGCTCCACGGGAGCAACACAGGTATCGGCACCCAGCCTAAAGAAGACCCCAAGGGACTATACAGCCCCGAGGCAGCCACCTATCTAGATCGTCTTCAGTCTGGCGGCTCGCTACCCGTCGCTACCTTCAATCGTCGTTCACTCGCCAGCAGCGGGGGCAAGACCTATAGCGACAGCTATACCCAGTGGCCCGCCGAGATGCAGGCTATACGCGAGCTACCTCAGCTCTACAAGATAGACTTACAAGTCTCTGAGAGTGGCCGCAAGATAGCGACCCAGTGCACCGCTACGGCTCTAGACCCAGCCGCCCAAGCATCTGCCCCTGAGCTCTACCTACAGCTATGGCTCATCGAGGACGACATCGTAGCGCCTCAGCACTTCAGGAAGGGCCTAGACGAAGCCTATCAGCACAACCACATCTTCCGTCAGACGCTCAACGGCATCGACGGAGAGCCTTATGAGCTAGGCAAGAGCTACAACCAGACCAGTACCATAGAGCGCGAGGTCATCAACCCCGATCACTGCTCTGTCGTAGCTATCCTCTACGACCACAAGACAGGTGAGGTCTACGAAGTGGCTAAGGCAGCTCTCAAAGGCAATCCCACAAAGTAACCAGAAAGCAAAAGCTCAATAACATATCAATCCATATAACTAATGAACAAGCTAATAACACGCTTAGCAGTAAGCATCACCCTCGCTGGGGGTATGCTGCTACCAGCTACTCTAGCTACGGCACAGCAACAGGTCGTCGCAGCTTCAGACCTTCAGTTTGTAGAGAGCTCTATACTCGGAGAGCCTTCACAGCTCCGTGCTGGACGAGCTGACGACCTCATCAACCTCAAGACTTCACAATATGTCGCTAAGGATATCAATGGCAAGGAGTACGATATCGATGCCATCCTCAAGTCTGGCAAAGCGATCATGATCGACTTCTCCGCTGTATGGTGCGGCCCCTGCTGGATGATCCATAGGAGTGGTATCCTAGAGGATCTCTACGCAAAGTTTGGCCCCGAAGGAACGAACCAGATTGAGGTCTTTTGGGTCGGTGCCGACTCTAAGTCCACAGTCAGTGCGATCAAGGGCCAAGGAGGAGGAACGCAAGGCGACTGGACCAAGGACCGCAATGGCAATCCCGTCCCTTATCCCCTCTTCTCTGACCCAAGGATGCACCCTACCCTGGGCATTGAAGTATCTGGATTCCCTACACTAGTCCTCGTCGGGAAGAACAATAAGTGGATCGAGTGTCGCGGAGAGGTGGCTACATCAGATCCAAACTTCAAGAGATTTGCCGAGCTCCTAGACCTCTTTATGACAGATGAAGACAAGCCTCAGTCTATAAGCTTCACTGGAGCAACAGATCTCTACGTAGGAGAGACCCATACGCTCAAGGTTAACTACGCCTCCATCGCACCCGCCACTAAAGTTGAGTGGAAGGCTCCCCAGGGACTCACTCTCAAGAAGGTGAGCGACACCGAGTACCAGATTACCGCTGACAAGCTAGGCTCCTACGAGATCGAGGTTACTGTTACGAACAAAAACGGTAGCGCATCTAGCAAGATAACCGTCTCTGTCTCCAACCCTGTCGCTAGCTATCCATTCTTCTGCGGTATGGACAACAAGGAGAAGATGGACAAGGGTTGGCGCTCTATCGACCATGATGGTGATGGGCTAGGCTTCGACTCCTTTAGTGGTGAAGGCCTCCTAGATCGTCTCGGACTACAGCTAAAAGAAGGCTTTAAGGCAGGTGCTGAGAAGAGCGATGACTGCCTCATCTCCTTCGGCACATTCTACCCCACCCAGTTCGTCAATGGAAACTTTAAGGGTGTAACCATCGAGTCCGACAACGAGCTTCTCTCTGCACCGCTAGTCGTACCAGCTGATGCTGACAAGCCAACCTTCTCTTGCTACTTCATGAGATACTTCAGGGCTGAGAGGGCAGACGAACTCAAAGTGATGGTCTCAGAGCCTAATGGTACTCCTGTAGAGCTCCTAGCTCCACAAAAGCCAACCTCCGACTGGACACTAATCTCAGTCGACCTATCGGCTTACAAGGGCAAGACAATCCGGCTCTCCCTCGTTCCTATTGTCAATGGCTCTAGCGCGATCTTAGTAGACCAGCTACGTGTCACCATGGATGGTTCGACAGATGTAGAGGCTCCTACGCTCAACGTACAGACCTCCCTCTACCCCAACCCCGCCAGTGACTACGTCGCCGTCAAGACGCGTGTCGGTAGCTCCATCGAGCTCTTTGCTGCAGATGGCGCACTGCTCTCCACGACGCAAGCTATGGGCGAGGAGACCACCATCGCACTAGCACAGCTACCCGCTGGACGCTACCTAGTACGCATCACCTCACTAGAGGGTGAGATCGTCCTCCGTCCGCTCATCATACAGTAAGCACACCCTGACAGCCTACGATGACCTCCTCCGAGGAAGCCATCGTAACGCTAGCCGCTAAACACGCAGACCATCGAGACTGACTATCAGTCCCGATGGTCTGCGTCCGTTGTGTCACAGCAAGACGTGTAGCGATGATACGTGTAACCCTATTGCATCAAAGCGATACGTGTAACCCTCTGCTTTCTAAGTTCATATGCAAGTAAAAAGCGAAGTTTTTTTCTCGTTTCGGAAGCTCGGTCGACTTCTCTTCGGGTGAACCGCTCGGCGGAGTGGGGGATCCCACCGTAGGGGCGGACCTATGTGTCCGCCTGTCCTCACCTGAGCGTAGTCTATTCTG
>OHNO01000096.1_pt1 | contig 52928 bp, 51 predicted proteins | sample 1569521 | NCBI WGS metagenome assembly OHNO01 (sample SAMEA3879604, study PRJEB24766) | human gut metagenome | biome: human-associated habitat; feature: feces | place: USA | collected 1985/1987
AAGAACTCACGGGGACCGCGGGCCGCGTTCTTGCGGGCGTCACGGCAGGGCTTGCAGCGCTGGGGCTCGTTCTGGAAGCCGCGCTCCGCGTAGAACTCCTGCTCGCCGGCGGAGAAAACGAACTCCTGGCCGCACTCTTTGCACACTAAGACTTTGTCTTCAAACATTTTGTACCCTCTCTTTTGATGATTCTCGCCTTTCGGCTTTATTGCGCTCAGCTCCTGCTGATATCGCCAAGGAATGGTTGTCTCGCCAGTTTGCGGCGGATACGCTGCACGGCGTTGTCAACAGCCTTCTCCGTGCGCCCGACGGCTTCGGCTATCTGTCGGTAGGAAAGCCCGTCGAGGAAGTGGAAAAGGACCTCGGTCTCGAATACGGACAAGCACCGTGAAAAGGTGGAATAAAACTCTTTTTCGCTCTCTCTGGCAAGAACCTGTTCCTCAGGGGTACGCCTGAAAATCTCCGGCTGGGTCGCTGGGCCGACTTGGGATTCTTCTGAGAGGATGATATATTCCAATGACACGCCGTCATTCAGCGGGCCATGTTTCTTACGTGAGGCGGCCTTGACGGCCTCCAGGACGCGGTTGCGTATGCAGGTTTCCGCATAGGTTTTGAAAGACGCGCCGGAGCTCTCATCGAAGCGCCGGATGGCGGAAAGCAAGCCGAGCATGCCCTCCTGAATGAGGTCCTCGCTGTCCCCGCCCGCAAGAAAATACGGGCGGGCGCAGACACGCACCGTGCGGGCGTAACGCTCGATAAGCTCCTCTTCCGCGCTCGCATCACCCTTGGCGGCGAGACTCCACAGATCAGTATCTGAATAAACGGTATAATCAGTCATATCACAATCTGCTTTATGATTATATTACAAACTTTTGGAAAGTCAAGACAAATTGTCGATTTTATGCTCAAATTCCGATAATTTTTTATAAGTTGTTTCATTTCAGAGCGAGAGCTGCTCGTGCTCCGGCTCCGGGAAAGCCAGGCCCAGGTGCTCGTAGGCGCGGCGGGTGGCGCAGCGGCCGCGCGGCGTGCGCGTCAGGTAGCCGTGCTGGAGCAGATATGGCTCGTAGACGTCCTCCAGCGTCACAGCCTCCTCGTTTATCGTGGCTGCGAGAGTGTCCAGGCCCACGGGACCGCCGCCGTAGAATTCGATTATGCTGCGGAGCATACGGCGGTCAAGCGCGTCAAGGCCCTCCTTGTCCACTTCAAGCCTGAGCAGGGCGTCGTTGGCCACCTCGCGGGTGATGACGCCGCCGGCATTCACCTGGGCGAAGTCGCGCACGCGCCGGAGCATGCGGTTTGCGATTCGCGGCGTCCCGCGCGAGCGTGAGGCTATCTCATCCGCGCCGTCCGGCTCGATGTCCACTCCGAGTATACCGGCGCTGCGGGTTATGATGCTGCGCAGCTCCTCTGTGGTGTAGAGTTCCAGCCTGAGGGTAACGCCGAAGCGGTCGCGCAAAGGCGCGGTGAGCTGGCCGGAGCGAGTCGTCGCTCCAATGAGGGTGAAGCGCGGCAGGTCTAGGCGTATGGAGTTTGCCGAGGGGCCCTTGCCGATGATGATATCGATGGCGTAGTCCTCCATCGCGGGGTAGAGTATCTCCTCCACCGTGCGGTCGAGGCGGTGAATCTCATCGACGAAAAGTATGTCGTTCTCCTGCAAATTTGTCAGCAGCGCTGCGAGGTCTCCCGCCTTGCCGATGGAGGGGCCGGAGGTTATCCGCATGTTGACGCCCATTTCATTGGCTATGACAGCGGCCAGAGTTGTTTTGCCAAGTCCCGGGGGGCCGTGGAGCAGCACGTGGTCAAGCGGCTCACCGCGCATCTTGGCGGCCTTTATGAACACCTCAAGATTCTCCTTGACCTTCTTCTGGCCGATGTACTCCCGCAGGGTGCGCGGGCGCAGGGAGAACTCGGCGGAGTCCTCCGGCAGTATGGTCGTAGAGGTAATGTACCTCTCCTCAGCCTCGTCGGAAAAGCTGATGCTCAAGCGTGTTCACCTCACTTCATCATGTTTTTCAGCGCGGCTTTTATTATCTCCTCCGTGCTGAGGGCGGAGACGTCCACTCCCTTGAGCGCGTAGTTTATCTCCGCCGGGCCGTAGCCCAGCACGCCGAGTGCCGCAGCGGCGTCCGAGAGCTTGTCCTCCCCCGCCGGCACGGCGGCGCCGGGGCGCACGGGCAGCTCGAAATCCGCGCTCTCCTTGGCGAGCTTGTCCTTCAGCTCCAGTATGACGCGCTGGGCGATCTTCTTGCCTATTCCGGGCGCGACGGTCAGGGCCTTCTCATCGCCAGAAAGGATGGCCATGGTCAGTGCCTCAGGCGTGTGCGCCGAGAGTATGGAGAGCGCCGCCTTCGGCCCCACGCCGGAAACGCCTATGAGCAGGTCAAAACTGCGCTTCTCGCTCTTCGTTGCAAAGCCGAAAAGCTCAAAAGCGTCCTCCCTGACGCTCTCGGAGATGTAGAGCTTGGCCCTCTCGCCGTTTTTGAGGCGCGAGAGGGTATTCAGGCTGGTATTCACCAGATATCCCACGCCATTGCAGTCTATAACGGCCATACCCTGGCCGAGCTCGGCTACCTTGCCGTCTAAATGGTAGAACATGTGCTGCCTCCTGTTTTGACCGCCATGAGCGAGGTCGCGCTGCGCGCATGGCAGAGCGCTATAGCCACAGCATCCGCCGCGTCGTCCGGCTTGGGCGGCGCGTTCAGCCGGAGTATGCGCTTTACCATGTCTATGACCTGGCTCTTCTCCGCGCGTCCGTAGCCCACAACGGACTGCTTTACCTGGAGCGGTGTGTACTCATACACCGGCAGCCCCGCGTGATAGCAGGCCAGGAGTATAACTCCCCTGCCCTGAGCCACCGAGATGCCGGTGGTGATGTTGGTGTTGAAAAAAAGCTCTTCAATGGCCGCAACGTCCGGCTTGAAGGTGCGTATGACTTCGCCCATGTCGGCGTATATCCTGTCCAGGCGGCTTGAAAGGCTCGTCCCTGCAGGGGTGGTTATCACTCCGCAGCGGACATAGCTCTGCTTTCCCCTGTCCGAGTCGATAACGCCGAAACCGACTATGGCGATGCCTGGGTCAATACCCAAAATGCGCATATTCCGCCCCGCTTTCAAAACACTATTTTATCACAGCCCCACGCCGTTATCAAGGCCGCGAAGCAGCGCGCCCAGCTCAGCCCAGGAACCGACCTTCAGGTGTTCGCAGCGCGGCGGATGCGGACACTCGGGCTTATACGTACACCTGAGCGGGCATTTGAACCACACAGGATACAGTCCGGAGCGCGCGGCTCCCTCGACATCGCACTCCACATCGTCGCCGGCGAACCAGCAGTCTTCGGCGTCCAGGCCCGCAAGGCCCAGGGCGCGGCGGAAGATGTGCTCAGAGGGTTTTCTGAAAACACACTCGCTGGAGGCGACGATGAACTCAAACCGGTGGAAGGGCAGGCACTCGTTTATGCGTCGGATGAGCGTAGCTCCCGAAAAGGAGAGGTTGCTTATTACCCCCGTCCTGATACCGAGCTCAGCGCAGAGGGCCAGAAAGTCCTCTATCCCCTCCATGGGGAAAATCGGCTCCGTAGCGCACCAGCGGATGTACTCCAGCTCCTGCATGGAGACGTCGAAACGCAGGCCCAGGGCGTCGAAGATGCTCTCGTCCAGCTTTAGTCCGTCCGTTTCAAGTTCGAGCGGACGCATGGCGGCAAAGAGGCCGGCGTAGACCCCGCGGCTGTACTCATACAGCTGCTCCGCCGTGATGCCGTGCGGGTTTTCTACGGCGTGCTCCATGGCGGCGCGCCAGCCGCGGGCGTAGTCCTGCTCCGGCTCGTAGCAGAGCGTGTGGCCGTAGTCGAATATCATCATTTTGGGTTTCCTCATGCCGCAGCCCTCCTCTGCTCACCATTTTACCATGCCACGACGCGGCGCGCAACGCAAAACCGGCGCGGTCCACCCGTGCCGGTTTTGTGTATTTCCTCTCTCTTATGCCCTCGGGTGCGCCTTGTTGTAGACGTCCTTGAGCTGTTTTTTTACGATGTGTGAGTACACCTGCGTGGAGGAGATATCCGCGTGTCCCAGCATCTCCTGTATAGAGCGCAGGTCTGCGCCGTTTTCGAGCAGGTGCGCCGCAAAACTGTGACGCAGGGTGTGCGGGGTGATGTCCTTTTCAATGCCCGCTTTTTTCTGATAGGTCTTGATTATTTTCCAGAAGCCCTGGCGGCTCATGCGTTCGCCGCTGATGTTCACAAAGAGCGAGGGCTCGTCCGGCGCGGCCACCATCTGCGGGCGGATGAACTCGACATACTCGGACAGCGCCTTGATGGCTGCGGGGTACAGGGGTATCATCCTCTCCTTCTCGCGGCTGCGGCAGCGGATGAAGCCTGCGGGGATGTTCACGTCTGTCACATCAAGGGAAATGAGCTCGCTGACGCGGATGCCTGTGGCGTACAGCAGTTCGAGCATTGCCCTGTCACGATAGCCCTTCATGTCCGTACACTCGGGCTGTTCTAGCAGCAGCTCCACTTCCTTGCTTGTAAGGATCTGCGGCAGCTTCTGAACAGCTTTCTCCGGCACGAGGCCGGCAGCCGGGTTGTGCGTGACGGCTCCCTTACTCAGCAGCAGAGAATAAAAGCTCTTGAGCGAGGCGATGCAGCGGCTGACCGTGGCGGGAGACTTTCCGTTATGGCGGAGCCAGGTGATGTAGGCCGAAAGGTCGTCATCCTCCAGCTCGGTAAAGCCGGGCAGGTCGTGCGCCGACACGTAGTCTCCGAACTGCCTGACGTCTCTCATATAGGAGGCGAGCGTGTTGGCCGAGGCTTTTTTGACTTCGGTCAGATATTTTTCAAATTCCCCAAGACAGACGGAATCCTGCAAATTCACGGCGCCCCCTTTCCCTCTTAAATCAGCAGCCGCACGAGCGGCGGAACGGCGTAACACTCCACGGCTGCCGCCGCGAAGAGCATCAGCGCCGCAGCAAGCGCCCTGTCCTCCCCGCGCCTATAGCGGGGAGGCAGAGGCCGCCTTGCGTAGTTCGACAGGAGCCGCGCTGAAAACAGCTCTCCGCCGAAGGCGACGACAAACAGGCTTGGCACAGTCAGGAGCGCAGGAAGCCCCAGCACGACCAGGACAAGCGCCGTCCCCTGCTCCGGATAGGCAGAGGCGACACAGGCGGCCGTGCAAGAGAGCGCGAAGCCCCTGAAGGCAAGCGTCGCCGGTATGAGCAGCACCCCGGCAAGCGAGGTGGAAAAAAGTAAAACAAGAAGGTGATACTTGGCGCAGGAAAAAAGCAGGGAAAAATAGCCATCGGCGCCATACACGCTGCCATCTCCGGGCAGGACGCCCTCGGCCGCCGCCGACTCTGCCGAGCCGAGGAGCGAGCCCCCTGCCGCGCCGGCAAGAAACGCCGCGCACAGCAGAAGCAGCACCAGCGCCTCTCCGCCCTGCCTAACAAGGCGGGCGGTATCTATATGTGGAAAGCGGCGCGCCGGCTTCACCGGGCCTCACCCGGGCGGCGCATGGGGATAATGCCGCAATTTACATAATTCAAGTAGGCACAATATAATACAAATTCCATCAGTAATCAAGTCCTTTGTCAAAATAAGTGCATTTTTGTGAATTATGCCCATGCATTATGTTAACAACATTATGTCAACCTTGCCAACTGCGCCCTTGAAAAATCCTTGGAATTACAGGCACAATCACAATATTTAGTGAGATGTATTTCGCTTGATAACAACATCTTGGTAATCATATTTCAATTATGTCTACCAGCCAGCAATATTACTGATTGTTATCACCTTATCTTCTGCGCCCGCGCTTTTTGCGTTTTGCCGCTCTCCTGTTGAGGCACAGCGCCCCGCCGAAGAGGCCGCCTGCAACCGCGGCTATTGCATGGCGCAGGCAGTCGGCGGACAGAGCAGCCTCGCCCTCGGCCATCAGCGAGCCGACAGCCAGCAGCGCAGCGAGCACAGCCCCGGCTATGAGTCCTGAGGCCAGGGCGGACTTGCCCCTCTTTTTAGCCGCAGCCGCTCCGCCTATTGCTGCGCCCAGAAACACGCAGGCAATAAGCAGCTCGTCAACCAGCGCATAAGGCAGTATCTGTCTTTCGAGCAAAACGGCCAGCAAGTACATGAGCGCGGCGACAGCTACGGCGGCGAGCAGCGGCCCGAGGGTATACCAGTTCAGGCCCGTGCTCTTCTTCCCTTTTCTTTCGACACTAGTCTGCATAAAAAATTCCCCCCGACGCGGATGTTTTGTACATCCTATTTCGTCTGGGGGAATTTAATGACTTGGCCGAGGGGCTTATTCGCCCTTGCCCTCGTCTATCTTGTTCTCCTCGCCCGAGGTCTTGGCGGCGTTCTTCTTGCTCTTGGCAGCCTTGGCGGCGGCCTCCTGCGCGGCACGCTGCTTCTCCTCACGCACGTTGGAGGATATCGCCCACTTGGTAACCTGCATGCGGACGCGGTCCTCGCCGGTCTCGAAGGTGATGGTGTCCTCTGTGACCTGGACGACTTTACCCATTATGCCGCCGATAGTGACGATCTCGTCGCCGATGCTGATGTTGTTGCGCATCTCGGTGAGCTTCTTCTTCCGCTTGTTCTCCGGACGGATAAGGAAGAAGTAGAACACCACAAAGATGATGACGAGGAACAGAATCGACGACATACCGCCAAGGCCGCCGGCAGCCGTGCTGGCGTCTGCTGTAAGGAAATTGTGTAACATTTGATAACCTCCAACCTGCGAAAATGTACAGCGTGTCAATTATAACCTCATATTCTCCCAAATGCAAGAAAATTATATCCTTGAGTCCAAAATCTTCGCATATCGCTCCCTGAAGGCTGCGAAGCGCCCCTCGTCCAGGGCCTGCCTGATACGGCTCATCAAATCGTTATAGAACCAGAGGTTGTGTGTAACGGCAAAACGCATGGCCAGCATTTCCTCGGCTTTGAAGAGGTGCCGCACATAGGCGCGGGAGTAGCGGCGGCATACGGGGCAGCCGCAGCCGGGGGCGATCGGGCCCTCGTCCCGCTCATATTTGGCGTTTTTGATGTTTATGATACCTTCCCAGGTGAAGAGGTGGCCGTGCCTACCATTGCGCGCGGGCATAACGCAGTCGAAGAAATCCACGCCGCGCCAGACGGATTCGATGATGTTCCCCGGCGTACCGACGCCCATGAGGTAGCGGGGCCTGTCCTTCGGCATGTGTTCCTCGACGGCCTCAATGGTGTCGTACATCTCCTGAGCCGTCTCGCCCACAGCGAGGCCGCCTATGGCGTAACCGGGCAAATCGAGCTCCGCTATGCGCTTCATGTGCTCGATGCGGATGTCGTGGAAAACCGCACCCTGATTTATACCGAACAGCACCTGGCCAGGATTCACGGCGTCCGGCTCAGAATTATACTCTGTAAGCGCCCGCTTGCAGCGCTCAAGCCAGCGGACGGTCCTGTCGCAGCTTTGGCGGACGTATTCATAGGGCGAGGGTATCTTGATACACTCGTCAAAGGCCATGGCGATGTCGGAGCCGAGGTTCGACTGTATCCTCATGCTCTCCTCCGGGCCCATGAAAATGTGCCTGCCGTCCACGTGGCAATTGAAGCTCACGCCCTCCTCCTTTATTTTTCGCAGCTCGGCCAGGGAAAAAATCTGAAAGCCGCCGCTGTCCGTGAGGATAGGCCCGTCCCAGGTCATGAAGCGGTGCAGACCGCCGAGGCTTTTTATGAGCCCGTCGCCCGGGCGGACGTGGAGGTGATAGGTGTTGGACAGCTCAATTTGGCAGCCTATATCCTTCAAATCCTTTGCTGAGAGCGCACCCTTTATCGCGCCCTGCGTGCCGACGTTCATGAACACCGGCGTCTGCGCCGTGCCGTGCGGACAGCTGAATTCCCCGCGCCGCGCGCGGCCTTCGGTTTTTAAAAGTCTGAACATAGCCTGCCTCCAATTCCGTGTAAAAACGACTATATCCCGCCTCCGTCAAATTGTCAACCGCGTTTTGCACTTGCGAAGGCAGGATATAGTGTGATAGAATATAAAGAAGTATTAACCGCCAGGTGAGGTGACACACCCTTGAAGATCCAGGAATCCGCCGAAAACTACCTTGAAGCTATACTCATCATACACAACCGCCAGGGAAACGTCCGCTCCATAGACATCGCAAACGAGTTGGGTTTTTCCAAGCCTAGCGTCAGCGTGGCCATGAAAAACCTCAGGACCAACGGATATATCGAAGTTGACAAAGAAGGCTTCATAACCCTTTTGGACAAGGGCCGGGAGATAGCCGACAAGATATATGAGCGGCACACGCTGCTCTCTACCTGGCTGGTCCGCATGGGCGTCAGCCCCGAGGTAGCAGCCGAGGACGCCTGCCGTATAGAGCACGTCATCAGCGCCGAGACATTTGAGCGCCTTAAGGAGCATGTTTCCGCGCAGTACGAGGCCGGGCAATAAAAAAGAGAGGGTCTCCCCTCTCTTTTTTGTTTTTCACCGTTCGAGCCAGTTCTTGATGCGGCGGAAATAGAGCCTGTCGCCGAGGATGAGGCTCACGACCAGGAGGGCTATGCCCCCACCGATGAGCATGCCGAAGCCGGCGAGGCTGTCGTAAAAGATGCGCGGCAAATGCCTGCCCCAGATGTGCGGCGGCAGGACCTCCAGCAACCAGAGCAGCAGCTTGCCCAGCCCCAGGAAGAGCACTACCGTGATGAGCAGCGAGAGCCACTTGTCCTTGCAGGGGCAGTCTGGCCGCTTGAGCCAGTTTTGCAGCCGCTCCCCGTATAGCAGATAGCCCAGGACGAGGCTTATTATGACGAGGACGACGTAATAGCCCAGGCCCAGCACCTCCGGAACGTGCCTCGGGAGCTTCATCAGCGGGACCAGCAGCCTGTTCAGGACGAAGAACGCGCAGACCGCGATAAATACCGGAACGGTTTTGTCTCTGGACATACGGGCGCCTCCATTCCTTGGTATTTCCAGTATACCACATCCCTGGAGGCAGCGTCAATATTGCTAGGCCAGAGCCTTCCCCAGCGCCTCGCAGGCGGCCCTGGCGGCGGCGTCGGGCGCGTCGGCGCAGATGACGCTCTCGCAGGCGAGCGCGGCGCCGTAGCCCTTCGCCGTCGCTTCCCAGGAGCGCATCCACTCCCCGTCGCCCCAGCCGTAGGAGCCGAAGAGGGCCGTTTTTTTGCCCTTCAGCGCGGCCTTGCAGGCCGAGAACATGGGCTCAAACTCGTCCTCCTCCAGCTGCTCCGCGCCCATGGCCGGGCAGCCGAAGGCCGCGGCGTCATATTCAGCCAGCTTTTCCGGGCCGAATTCGGCGGCGGTAAAGAGCTCCGCCTGTGCGCCCGCAGCCTGCGCCCCGGCGAGGACGCTGTTTGCCATGGCCTCGGTGTTGCCCGTGCCGCTCCAGTAGACTATTGCGATTTTGCTCATGCGTTTACCTCTTTTCAATGTATTTGTCAGGCGCAGACAGTGAGCTGCTGCACCGATCTGCCCTCGCTCCAGAGCCGCGAGTATACATCCCGACACTTCCGAAAGCGTGAGAACAGACGTGCGGCCTCAGCCTCGTCGCCGTATACCTGCCACCAGCCGGTGAGCTTGCTGTTTTGCCCCCTGTTCTTGATGTATCCCAGCACATCGCAGAGCGGATAACCCAAAAACAGACCGATCTCGTGCGGGAACTCCGCAGACTCACAAAAGCGCTCGCGCAGTCGCTCAATGGCATACCCCGGTTCAGCCGAGGCGTAGCCGCATTGCGCCAGCAGCTCGGCCGCGCCCGCAGTCTCAAGGTCTCGCCGCAGCTGCGAGTGACGATACATATACACAAGCGCCCTGTGTCCGTTGTAGCGCAGCAGCGTTATTGAGACGCCCTTGTCTCTGAGCCTGGAATTCCACAAGCCGATCTGCCGGAGCAGCTCACCCGGCTCTGTGGTATCCACGCAGAAGAGCGTGCCGGTCTTGAGGCTGGCCAGCGTCGGTGCGCCCTGCTCTATCATGTATTTTTCCAGCGGCGCCATCTCTCACACCGCCGCACAGTGTTCCATGAGCGCCGCACGCAGGGCAGTACCGCTGCTGGTGAGCACCCGTGCAACGGGCACGTCGTTCTTCTTCGCCTCGGCGATGACGCTCAGCGCCATCTTGTGCGAGACCGTGCTTATAAAAAGTATCAGCAGGTCTGGTGTACCTACCTTCTTCTTAAGGGAGCCGTTCTCCTTCGTAAAAACCTTGGCCTTGCAGCCGTGCTCGCGGCAAATGCTCTCGTATTTGCCCGCCATACACTCGTTCCCGCCCACTATGACTACGCTCATATTCATCACCTTTCTTAGTTAGTCTGTGCTAACCTATGCGCTTAAAAAATAGTTAGTGCTATCTAACTTGCAGAATTATATTACTACATCCCTGTGCGCAGGTCAAGTATTTTTTTGCCGCGGCCTGTTTTGATGCAAATTTGATACAAGCCCGTGTTATCCTGGCGGAAAAGTGGGCGTATACATGAAAAAACTCATCTCCTGGCTGCTCCTGTGCGCTCTTTTGCTCTCACTCGCTGCCTGCGGCAGCGGCGGACAGGTCGTCGCGCCAACATCGGATTCCGGCGACTGGGGCGGGCGCGGGCAGCCCTTCGCGCTGAAAAGCGTGGAGCTTCCGGGTCAGGCGCTGGGACTCGCCGCCTGCGGCGATGCGCTCTGCGTACTCGTCCAGGGCGAGGCCCGCGCGCTCTACAGTGTCGAGGACGGGCAGCTTGTGCAACTGGGCTATTCCGAGGCAGACGGCGCGGCGGGACGCATGACGGCGGATGAGTCCGGTGTCTGGCTCACGCTTATCGGCGCAGAGGGCTCCGAACTACGCCTGGCACACTATCCGCTGGACGGCGGCAGCGCAGACGCTTACATTGAGCCGGACGCGCAGGACTGCACCCGCCTGGCCTATGGCGGTGGACTGATCTGGCTCTATGACAGCGCCTTGGGGCGGCTGCTGGCGCTGAAACCGGACGGGACCGAGTCGCTCCGCTTGGAGCTCGACGAGCCGGTCTACAGTCTTGCGCCCATTGAAAACGGGACAATGGCCCAGAGCCGGGAAACGCTGCTGCGCTGCACGGCGAATGGCGTCGCCGATGCCGGGGCCTGCTCCGGCTCAATTTGGTCCTCGGATGACGGCGGCTGGCTTGAAACAGATGCCGACGGGCTCTGGCACAGCACTGAAGCCGGGCGCGAGGCCGTGGCCATCTGGGCCGAGTGCGGCATCTCGCTGTCTGACATCACAGCGCTCGCACAGCTCGGCAGGAGCTATGCCCTCATAAGCGGCGACGCGCTGTGGCTGCTAGAGCCCGCCGCGCCGGAGGACATTGAGCCCCGGCGCGAGGTGTCAGTCTACTGTCTCGACCCGGGCGCCGATGACTTCCTCGGCCCGGTGCTCGCCGCCGTCAACGCCGCAGAGCCTGCGCTCTACGCCTACACGCTGCACGACCCGGACGCGGACATGGAGACGCGCATCTCTACGCTCGCGGCGCTCTATGCCTCCGGCGAGGGGCCGGAGCTCATCTGCCTGGGCGGCATCGACCCGCTGGACTACATTGGCTCAGGCTGGTTTGCGGATATCTACGACCTTATGGAGAGCCAGGGCGGCATCAGCCGGGACGAACTGGTCGCCCCGGGACCCTATGAGCTGGATGGTGCGCTCTACTCCCTCCCCGCCGCTTTCGGCATCAGCACCATGCTGGGCCGCGAGAGCCGCTTCGGGCAGTATTACAGCCTCTACGCTCCCGACATCATAGACCTCGACAGTAAAATAAGCCCCGATCAGGTCCTCAGCCGGGATGAGCTGTACAGCCTGATATGCACCACCCTCGCGGCGCAGCTCCGCCTCGGCGAGCTGCCTGAGGCGGAGTCGCTGACGGCGCTGCTCGAACTGGCGGCAGAGCCTAGGAAAACATCCGAATACATCCCGCCCGAGGAAGCCTTCGGGGCGGACATGGTAATGCTGGGCTACCAATATCTCTACAATGCTAGCTCCCTCGCGGAAGCCGAGGCCGCGGCGGGCTGCGAGCTCTGGCCGGTGGGCGCGCCCACGGCGGACGGGGCCTGCGGCTCCGCGGCGAGGACGCTCATAAGCTGGGCCGTCAGCGCCGCCTACGCGGAAAACGGCGACGGCTGGGCGCTGCTCCAGGCCCTGCTCCGTCTGCCCGAGGCGAATGTTTTCGCTGAGACGCCCATGTACCGTCAGCTGTTCGAGGCCCAGCTGCAAGAGTTATCCTTCCCGGACGAGGAGTTCCTGCCCGCCGTCACCGAGCGGCAGCGTGACTGCTTTCTAGGCCTGCTGGACGAGCTGGAGCTGGCCGCATACACGACCTCGCCCCTGCTCGATATCGTCTCCGAAGAGGGCGTGGCGCTGCGTGCGGGCGCTCAGACGCCCGAGGGCGCGGCGCAGCTCATCCTGGAGCGTGCGGCACTGTACCGGTCAGAGCATGGCTGAGCGCTATTTTATTGCGGCTGAGATGAACCGCTCGTTGTCCCGCAGGCGCTTCTCCGTAGGCGAGAGCTCTATCGCTCGGCGCACTGCCGAGAGCGCCTCAATGTATCTGCCCGTGTAATAGAGGCCCAGAGAGAGATAATCATAGGGCAGGCTGCCCCAGGACTCGGCCTCACAGATGTATGTCTTCGGCCGTTCCTCTATTCTGAGCGCAGTTCGGCACATATGTACGAGGCCGTCCCAGTCCTTTTCGGCATACAGCAGCTTTGCCATGTCAAGGTAAGGCTCGCGCAGGTGCGGGGCCTCGCCTATGGCGCGCCAGAGCCAGCGTTTGGCCTCATCCTTCCTGCCCAGCGCGTTCTGACAGCGGGCTATGTAGCGCATGGAGGCACAGCGCTCGTCAGCCCAGGTAGCGCTGGGCATTGACAGGTGGTGCTCCAGCGTGCGTATGGCGTCCTCCCAGCGGCGGTAGAAGTAATACTCCCTGCCAAGGTAGTGCATGTTCCTGTCGTCGTCCGGGCACTCGGCGACTGACATCTCCAAAAGCGGAAGGTACTGGCTGCGCGGCTTTGTGTCGTCCGCGTGGTGATCGAGCTGGATGCCCTCGATGCAGATCTGCTTTGTCGCCGCGCCGTCCGTACGCTCCAGCACCTCATGGACGGGGTGCGTCCAGCGGAAGCCGTGGCGGGCATGCATGTTGTTCAGCCAGAAGACAAAGCCCTCGGAGCCGTCCGGGTTGAAGTTCCAGGTGTAGCGGTAGGCAGCGCGCGTGGTTCCGGGCTCCCAAGCCGCTTCCAGCAGCGCCCGCCAGCCGGGGTGAAACAGTTCGTCAAGGTCAGTGCAGACGCAGACGTCCGCGTCTTCCGGCACCATTTCCAGCGAGCGGTTCCGCGCCCTGTCGAAGCGCCAGGGGCGAAATTCCTGTATCTCAACTATTGCCCCAGCCTCCCGCAGGAGTTGCACGGTGTCGTCCTCAGAACCTGTGTCGAGGACGTAGACCGCATCCGCCTCGGACATTGACTCCATCCAGCGCCGGGCGAATTTGCTCTCATTTTTGCATATGGCGTAGACGTATACTTTCATTTGCCCCTCCCCCTTATGGAACGAGGACGGCCATTGGCCGTCCTCTTTGGCTTATTGTTCGGCCAGTATGCCCACGCTGCGCAGGTTGGCGAGCAGTTCGTTGAACTGCGTTACAATGTCGCCCGTGCCGGTGGCATCCGAGACCGCCGCCGCAGCCCTGAGCACGGCGCCGCCGCTGGGGCCGGTGGGGCCAGTCGGGCCGGTGGGGCCAGTCGGACCCTCCGCTCCGGTATCGCCAGTCGGGCCGGTCGGACCTGTCTCGCCAGTCGGCCCGGTGGGGCCGGTGGGGCCTTCCTCGCCCTCGGCGCCTGTGGGGCCAGTGGGACCGGTAGGACCTGTGCCGCTCGGGCCGGTCGGGCCTGTAGGACCAGTTGGACCCTCCGCGCCGGTATCTCCGCTCGGGCCGGTCGGGCCTGTAGGACCGGTCGGGCCTTCCGCGCCGGTGTCGCCAGTCGGGCCAGTTGGGCCAGTGGGACCCGTTCCGCTCGGGCCAGTCGGGCCGGTAGCTCCGGTATCGCCCGTCGGTCCGGTGGGACCGGTGGGACCGGTCGGGCCAGTGCCGCTGGGGCCAGTTGCGCCGGTAGCGCCAGTGGGTCCAGTCGGGCCTGTGGGGCCGGTCGGGCCGGTACCGCTCGGGCCCGTAGCACCTGTAGCGCCAGTGGGACCCGTGGGACCCGTCGGGCCAGTAGGACCAGTGCCGGAGGGGCCTGTCGCACCCGCAGCTCCGGTGGGACCGGTGGGACCGGTAGGACCAGTCGGACCAGTGCCGGAGGGACCAGTCGCACCAGTAGCGCCGGTGGCTCCTGTCGGGCCCGTAGCTCCCGTGGGGCCTGTTGGACCAGTGGGGCCCTGAGCGCCGGTAGCGCCTGTCGGGCCGGTGACTGTCACCAGCGTGAAGTCCGGCGAGGTGCCTGGCGTGCCGGTGGGGTTGTTGCTATTTACGTCGTACAGTGCGCCGCTGTAATACACCAGGTCGCCTATAGAATAAGGCGTGCCGGGGACGAACTGCTCTATAGTGTCAATGCCCGCGCCGGTAGCGCCGGTGGGACCGGTGGGACCCGTCGGACCTCTGGCCCCGGTCGGGCCGGTGGGCCCAGTCGCGCCGGTAGCGCCGGTAGCGCCCGTGGGCCCTGTGGGGCCGCTAATGCAGCAGACATGGCGGCAGCCGCGAGTGCAGTTGCAGTAGTGGTCGCAGGGTTTGACCACGTTCATATCGCAGCACTCAAGCTTGTCGCGCCAGTCTGAGTCGTTGCACTTCCGCATATGCTTACTCCCTTCACCATGGTTTCAAGGAAAATTCGGCACTTTCAACGTACCTGTATCATTGTATGCCGCCTCCGCCCCATTGTGACGGCACAAAAAAACCGCCCCCTGCATGTAGGGGGCGGCCCATGGTCATTTTATTCAGCTGATAAACATCGCGTCACCAAACGAGAAGAAGCGGTAGCGCTTTTCAACGGCCTCCTTGTATGCCGCAAGGACATGTTCGCGGCCGGCGAGAGCGGAGACAAGCATTATCAGAGTGCTCTCAGGCAGGTGGAAGTTAGTAATGAGGGCGTCGAGGCACTTGAATTTGTAGCCGGGGTAAATGAAGATGTTGGTCCAGCCGGATTGGGCATCCATCGTACCGTCTTCATTGGCAAAGCTCTCGACCGTGCGGCAGGAGGTAGTGCCGACGCAGACGATTCTGCCTCCCGCACGCTTTGTCTCGGTTATTATACGCGCCGTCTCCTCCGGAATGATGCAGAATTCGGAGTGCATCTCGTGCTCCTCGATGTCCTCCGCCTTCACAGGGCGGAAGGTGCCGAGGCCGACGTGCAGCGTGACGAAGCATTCACGCACTCCCTTTTCAGCAATCTTCGCCAGTAGCTCTTTGGTAAAATGCAGGCCCGCCGTCGGCGCGGCGGCGCTGCCCAGCTCGCGGGAGTACACGGTCTGGTAGCGCTCCCCGTCCTCCAGCTCCGCCTTGATATACGGAGGCAGAGGCATACGTCCCAGGCGCTCCAGCACTTCGAGGAATATGCCGTCGTACTTGAACTCGATAATGCGGTTTCCACCCTCCGCGACCTCAAGAACTTCGGCTTCGAGCTCGCCGCCGCCGAAGATGAGGCGCGTGCCGGGTTTCGCCTTGCGTCCCGGGCGGGTCATGCACTCCCAGCGCCCGCCGCCGAGGTCGCGCAGAAGCAGGACTTCCACCGCCCCGCCGGTCTCCCGAGCGCCCATGAGACGCGCAGGGAGCACGCGCGAATCATTCATTACCAGGCAGTCGCCGGGGCGGAGCAGCTCAGGCAGCTCGGAAAACACGCGATGCTCCGTCGCGCCGCTGACCTTATCCAGGCAAAGCAGCCGCGAGGCGTCCCGTCGCTCCAGCGGCGTCTGCGCGATGAGCTCTTCGGGCAGATAGAAACTAAAATCCGATGTCTTCATGCGCTGTGCCTCTGTATCAATAGGTATAGGTAGCCGACGCGAGGGTGATGTCGGTGTAGTAGAAGTTCACGATCTGGTCGTAGGTGAAGCCGTAGACCTTGGCCATGGCGTAGGCGCCGAACTGGCTCATGCCGAGGCTGTGGCCCCAGCCGCTGCCGTTGAAGGTGACGCTGTCGCCGCTCTCGGATATCTCGAAGGAGATGCTCTTGAGCCCCAGCGTGGAGGTGCAGAACTCGTAGCAGCTGCTCTTGCTGAAGCTGGCGCTGCGCCCGTTGGAGTCCGTCAGGCGTATGCCGATGACGTTGCCGGTGTCGGAGTAGGTCAGCTCTATGCTGTCCGCCGAGGCTATGGAGAAGCCGAGGGTGTTGGCCTTTTCGGCCAGTTCGCGGCGGGAGTAGGTGCGGGTCCAGGAGCTGTTGGCGTTGATGTCCGCGGCGGCGGCCTCGAAGCTGTCCACCTTGCCGCGCAGGTAGCCGACGGCGTTGGCCATGACGTTCTCGCTGTTTTCCGTAGCGCCGCCGTTGGAGGAGCAGTACATGGCGGAGATGGGCTCGCCTGCGTAGAGTATGTAGATGCCGGCGGTCTGGTCCACGGCGGAGTCCGAGGTGCTCGTCGCGCCGGTGAGTCCGCGGTAGACCTGGCTGTAGGTGTCGTTCGTCACGTCAAAGCCGTAGTAGGAGTTGGCGTTGAAATGGCTTGCGGCGTAGGTGCGGGCGCAGAGGGCCTGGGCCTTGAGGGCCTCTATGGGCCAGCTGCCGCTCATCTCGTAGGGGATGACGCCTTTGACGTAGTCCTCGATGTCAACTATGTTTATGACGGTGAGCTTGTCTCCGCTGCGGCGGACGTATTCAAAGTCGCCGTGGTAGCGGTAGCCCTTGAACCAGGTGACGGCAGGCTCATAGCTGCTCTGCGGGCTGACGGCGAGGTTCAGATCCTTGCCGCAGTCGAACTCAAATAGTATGGCCCCGTCCGTCGTGCGGCATACTGTGACGCAGTACTGCGAGGCGGTGTAGACCTGGCCGCCGGTACCGGACCAGCTGAGGGCGGCCTGCGCCTCGGCAGAGGTAGCATAGCTGCCGTAAAGGGCGTAATAAGCGCCGTTGTAGTAGGCCGGGAAACCGCCGTACTGCGAGGCGGCGCTGGCCGCCTCCTCAAAGCTCATGTAGCTGCCCGGCAAGAGGATGTGGTAGCAACCGAGGCTCGCGCCGCTGCTGATGGTGACGTTTTTGTCCATCGCCATGGTTATGGCCGTCTCGGCCGTGTAGCCGACCTGGTGAAAGACGCGGTTGGAGTCGTAATACCCGAAGAGATAGCCGCTGCCGACATCGTTTTCAAGGTTGGCGGACTCAAGCGTGCTGTTGCGGATGCTGCTCGTGCCGTCGTAGTAGTAGAGGCCGACACGGAACTTGGAATAGGGCAGGCTTATCCGCCCGGTTACGGAAAGGCGCTCCGGCGTAGGCGAGACCTCGTCCCTGCCCGGGCGGGTCGAGGAGCCGGAGGAACCGGAGCTGCCGCCCACGGTGGTAAGGCCGTCCGCCGTCATGACAGCGGCGTCACCTGAAACAAAAGAGGTGCCGCCCTCCCCTATCGCGTAGGCTGAGCCGAGGCCCCCGGTCAGGACGCTGTTCGAATCGTTAACATAGATATCCCCCGCAGCGGCCGCCGGAACAGCCGAAAATAGCCCCGCGATGAGCAGCAGGGCCAGTATAAATGCGGGTATGGCGTTCAATCTCTTCATTTTCATTTGTTCACCTTTTGACGTTTGTTGACTGGCATAAATGCAGGTGGTAAAATATTAAATTGCTAAAGGGCCAACAGGTTATTGCCTTTTTCGACTTATTATGTCATTATAAAGGCTGATACCGAGAATTGCAAGCGTTATGTCACCCGGTATTATTTAACTGGCCGGCGAATATACTGTTTCGCATGGCTGAAAGGAAGGAATTTGGCATGGAGAAACTTAAAGTCGGAGTCATCGGAGGTACCGGCATGGTCGGCCAGCGCTACGTGACGCTGATAGCCAACCACCCGTGGTTCGAGCTGGCCGCCATCGCGGCGAGCGCCCGCAGCGCGGGCAAAACCTATGAGGAGGCCGTGGGCGCCAAGTGGGCTCTTGACGACCCCATGCCTGAGTGCGCGAAGAAGCTCGTCGTCAAGAACGCCGCGGACGTCGCGGACGTGGTAAAAGACGTCGATTTTGTCTTCTCCGCCGTCGATATGAAGAAAGAGGAGATCCTCGCGCTTGAGGAGGAGTATGCCAAGGCCGAGTGCCCCGTCGTCTCCAACAACAGCGCCAACCGCTGGACCCCGGACGTGCCGATGGTCATACCCGAGATAAACCCGGAGCATCTCGCCGTCATCGCGGACCAGAAGAAGCGCCTTGGCACCAAGCGCGGCTTTATCGCCGTCAAGTCCAACTGCTCCATCCAGAGCTATGTTCCCGCCCTCTCCCCCTTCAGGGATACCTTCGGCCTCGACAAGATCCTTGTCTGCACCTACCAGGCAATATCCGGCGCAGGCAAGACCTTCAAGACCTGGCCCGAGATGGTCGATAACGTCATCCCCTACATCGGCGGCGAAGAGGAGAAGAGCGAGCAGGAGCCCATGAAGGTCTGGGGCCGCGTGGAAAACGGCGTCATCGTGAACGCGAAAAAGCCGCTCATCACCGCCCAGTGCCTGCGCGTCGCCGCGGCGAACGGCCACATGGCCGCAGTGTTTGTGAGCTTCGACAAGAAGCCCACGATGGACGAGATGAAGGCCGTCTGGGCGTCCTATAAGGGCCGCGCCCAGGAGCTGGAGCTGCCCAGCGCGCCGAAGCAGTTCCTGCGCTATTTCGAGGAGCCCGACCGTCCGCAGACGAGGCTCGACCGTATGAACGAGGGCGGCATGCAGATAAGCATCGGCCGCCTGCGCCCCGACACGCAGTATGACTACAAGTTCGTCTGCCTCTCTCACAACACCCTGCGCGGCGCCGCCGGCGGGGCCGTCGAGCTGGCCGAGCTGCTCTGCGCCGAGGGTTATATAAGCGCAAAGTAAGCCCTAACATCTGAAGGAGGTTTGTAAAATGGCCAAGACACCGATATTCACCGGCTCATGTACCGCCATAGTCACGCCATACCTCGAAAACGGCGTCGATTACGAGAAATATGCCGAACTCATCGACTTCCAGTACGAGGGCGGCACCTCCGCCATCCTCGTCTGCGGCACGACGGGCGAGAACCCGACGCACACCGAGGAAGAGCACAACAAGCTCGTCGAGCTCACCGTCAAGAAGTGCGCCGGGCGCATGAAGACCATCGTCGGCGTCGGCGGCTACAATACCGCCCACGTCCTGGAGCAGGCCAAGCAGGCCGAAGCCTGCGGCGCGGACGGCATCCTCATGGTCACGCCCTACTATAACAAGAGCACACAGAAGGGCCTAATAGAGCACTTCACCTACGTCGCTGACAGGGTCAGCGTGCCGATGATCCTCTACAACGTCCCCGGCCGCACCGGCATAGGCATCAAGCCCGCCACCTACAAGGCCCTCTCCAAGCACCCGAACATCAACGGCGTCAAGGAGGCCAGCGGCAACATCGCCGAATTCGCCCTCACCCGCTCCATATGCGGGGATGACCTGGTGTTCTGGTCCGGCAACGACTCAGACACCGTGCCGATGATGGCTCTTGGCGCCGTTGGCGTCATATCCGTGGCCTCGAACATCATCCCCAAGGACGTGGCTAAGCTCTGCGAGCTGGGCCTCGCGGGCGACTTCAAGGCCGCCGCCGCGGAGTATTTCCGCCTGGCCGACTTCTTCGACAAGCTCTTCATCGAGACGAACCCCATCCCCGTCAAGACCGCCATGAACGTTGCGGGCATGAACGTCGGCAAGCTGCGTCTGCCCCTCGTTGATATGGACCCGGCCAACCTTGAAAAGCTCAAGGTCTCCATGCGCGGCGTGGGCCTCGAAGTGTAATCCACAGATACAAAGAGGGAATCCATATGCTAAAGATGATAGTCTCCGGCTGCAACGGACACATGGGCCAATGTGTCGTGTGCGGCTGCGCGGAGCTGGAGGGCGTGGAGATAGTCGCGGGCTTCAACCGCACGCCGGTGAAGAAAAACTGCTTTGAGGTCTACTCCGAGCCCATGAGCTATGAGGGGCCCGCGGATGTCGTCGTCGATTTTTCGAACCCCGCAAATCTTGACGGGCTGCTGGAATTCTGCCTGCTGCGGAAAATACCCATCGTCCTGTGTACGACGGGTTACTCTGAGGAGCAGCTGAAGGACATTGAGAAAGCCGCGGCGCGCATACCGGTGTTCAAGTCCGGCAACATGTCGCTGGGAATAAACCTCATGATGCAGCTCGTGAAGCGGGCCTCCGCCGTGCTGGGCGAGAGTTTTGACGTCGAGATAGTGGAAAAGCACCACCGCCGCAAGGTGGACGCGCCGAGCGGCACGGCCCTGATGCTGGCAGACGCCGCCGCCTCTTCCCTGCCCTATAAAGCCGAGGAGGTCTTCGAGCGGCACAGTGTCCGGCAGCCTCGACGGCGCGAGGAGATAGGCATCTCCTCCATCCGCGGCGGCACCATCGTCGGCGAGCACGAGGTCATCTTCGCCGGGCATGGCGAGGTGTTCGAGATGAAGCACTCGGCCCTTTCCCGCGAGGTCTTTGCCAGCGGCGCAATAGCCGCGGCGAGGTTTATCGCCGGGGTAAAGGCTCCGGGCATGTATAACATGGACGACTTGCTCAGAGATGTCATGAAATGAAAAAGGCGCCCTCCGGGAGTTCCCGGAGGGCGTTGCTTTTATATCTTATTTCACTCCGCAGTCATGGCTTCGAGCGTCATGGCGGCGAGCTCAGGCATCGTTATTCCCAGTAGCTCCGCCCCCTTTGCAATGATGTCTCTGGAACAGCCTGCGGCGAACTTCTTGTCCTTGAACTTTTTCATAACGGACTTCGCGTCCATGCCTTCAAAACCAGTGGGGCGCATGAGGGAAGCGGCCCAGATGAGGCCCGTGAGCTCGTCCGTAGCAAAGAGTATCTTCTCCATGTAGCGCTCCGGCTCGGCGTCGCTGCATATCCCCCAGCCGTGACTGACTACGGCGTGAACAACGCCCTCGTCTATGTCCAGCTCGCGCAGCAGCACGTCAGCGCGCTTGCAGTGCTCCTCGGGCCATTGCTCGAAGTCTATGTCGTGCAGGATACCGACTGCCTGCCAATAGTCCTCCATGCCCGGGTCATACTTGCCGGCCAGGTAACGCATGACCTTGCCGACGGTCTCAGCGTGCTGGATGTGGAAGGCTTCTTTATTGTAGCGCTTGGTCAGTTCGAGGGCCTGTTCCGGCGTGGGAATATAGCTCATATGTCCTTACCTCCACAAAACTTGATTGCATAATATTACGCCAGTTTTGCGGAAAATGCAAGCTATTTCCCATCCTTATACCCGCACACGGCGCGATTTGACACGGCGTCGAGCCAGCAGCGCAGGCCCTTCGGCTCCGTCACGCGGAACATATGGGCAAGCTCCGGCATGTTCGGGCATATCTCCGGAAACTTGTCTGGAAGCTCATCAAGCAGCTCCGGGCGGTAGCTGAGGGTGCGGCGGTCGTTCCATATGGCGCAGTAGAAGATCTCCGCCTCTACGAGGTCCTGGAACATGTGGCTGCCGTAGCTCAGCTCCGGCATGTAGCCCGCCCTGTCGTCCGACACCTCGCAGACCCCGGCAAAGCCGGAGATATCCGCAAAACTGCACGGCACGCCCAGCTCCGGAGAGCTGGTGCCGAGCCTGCCCGGCGCGAGCAGGAGGATTTTCTTGTCCTTGCCCTTATAATAGCGGTTTATAAGCCCCACAGCTGTGGCGGCCATGCGTTTTTTGGAATAGGGATATTCGTAGTACGCCTTGGCGTCTATTTGGATAACGACGTCGATGTCCGTCACCGTGGACATGCCCATGGAGGAGTCGTCCAGGCTGAAGAAGGTGTCCTCCTCCGGTAGCTCCGGCACCACCACCTTGCCGCCCGGCTGGCCAACGTATAGCGGGCGGCATTGGAGCAGGTTTATGACAAAATCGCCGTATTCGTCCGTGTTGACGGCGTATTCTATGTCAACCGGCGTGCCGTAGACGTTTTCCAGCGTCTTGAGCAGGGACTGCATGATTTGCGGGAAGCGCGTGCGCTCCAGCAGGCCCTGGCAGCTTATGAACCAGACCTCGTCGCGAATGCCTATTTCACGCAGGGAGGCTTCGGCCTCATAGTCGCGCTCGAACATCAGGTCGTGAAACCAGTCGGGCAGGAAGTGGTGGACGACGTCCATGCTTACGCTGCGGAAAGCCTGGCGTTCGCGGTCGATGACGTCCACGTTGTGCTGGGAGAAGCGGTGCATATCCGCGACATTTGCGTGAGTGCGCGCAGCCGGGCGGTCGAGGTTTACGAGCCGCGGGTAGTCGTCCTCCGTCCTGTCCACCGCCTTGGTGCCGAGGCCGACGACAAGGCGGAGCATGCCCGCCGTAGGGTCGGCGTCGTGACTGGTCTTGTAAAGGCAGCGGCTGTATCCCACGCCCGCGACTCCGGGCAGGTAGTACGGCCCGGCCCAGGAACCTGAGACGCGCTGGACGAGGATGGACATCTGCTCGTCCTTCTTCTCCAGCCCGCGCTGGAGGCGGTATTCCAGGGCGGAAATGTCCATTGTGCTGGCGTAGACCTTGCGCACTGCGTCTTCAAAGGCGGCCAGGCGCTTTTCCAGTGGCCCGAAGTTCACGCAGAACACGGACTCATACTTCCCCGCAAAGGCGTTGCCGAAGCCGTCCTCAAGAAAGCTCGAAGAGCGTACTATGATGGGGCTCTGCCCGTAGTACGAGAGCATGGCCTTGAACTGTTCGCGTATGTTCTCCGGGAAGCTGCCGGAGAGCAGGGCCTGCTTGAGCTCCTCCGCCTTGGCAAAGTAGCCCTCTTCAGTGCGCTGCTCTATGCGGGTCTTCCAGCAGTTGTTGCTGACGATGTATGTGTAAAAGACATCGGAGCCTATATAGAATGAGTCATGCGGCTCGTTGTGCTCGCGGAAGTCCGGCAGGCAGACGTCGGCTATTTTGCGGGCCAGCAGCATGCCGCAGGCTTTGCCGCCTATGGCGCCGCTGCCTATCATGCGGTCGCGCAGGGAGAAATAGTCCTTCGGCTCGAACAGCTGGTGGATGAGCTTTTGGACGTGAGGGTCCTTGGACATCATGCTCTCAAGGATCTTGCGCTCAGTCTCGTCGCGGAACTTGCCCCGGCCGAATTCCAGCTTGGCCAGGGCGAAAAAGCGGTCGTGGCTGTCCAGGTTCTGGTCCTGCGTGTGGGCCGAGATGTCGTCCAGCAGCTTGTAGTAGCGGCTGAGGGCAACGCCGCCGTCCAGGGGCTTGAACGGTCCTCCGCTGCGGCTGACGTGCGGCAGGTAGATGTTGACGGACTCGCGGTCCATCGCTTTGAGCGTGTGTATGTACACAGCGCTGTCGCTGGTGTATACGTCTATCAGCACCTGTGTCGTGTCGCGGATGCTGGCCATTGTCTCAAACGAGTGACGCCCGCGTATGACCGGGAAATAGGCCACAGTGTTCAGCTCATAGAGGTAGGGACAGGTGACGCGGAAGAAATTGCCCATCATCTGGTCCGTGTGCCAGGCGACCTGAAGCTCTGACAGGCAGTCGAAAATGTAAAATGCGCCCTCCCCTTCCTCGGTTATGCGGTTGTAGATGTCAACGGTGAAGGGCTCAAATCCCTGCATGGGGTCGAACTCAAATACCTTCAAGCCCGGTCCGGGGCTGAACATACTCTCATGCCGCGTGTAGTGCATGTAAATAAGGTTGCGTCCATCCTTCATCGCCTGCCTTGCGAAAGCCTCCGCAAACAGGCGGTATTCATCCAGTCCCGACACCTGCCAGACCACGTTGTCGCCCATGCGGATGTAGTCGAACACCTCGTCCACACCGGGATATCCGCTCGGTATCCTCTCAAAAGCCACGTTCTCGCCTCCCTTTTTGTCTGCTTTGCATATATTCTACTATATATCGAGAGGAATTTCACCACATTTTTTACATTTTTTCGCCGCGCCGCCAAAAAAAGGCCCCGCGCCTGCGCGCGGGGCCCGGAGGGGATGGGCCAAAGGCCGCTTGGAGGGGTCGGCTCTTTGGTCAGGAGTATTTTTCGCCTATGTAGATGCCCATGTTTCCGCCCTGGCAGACCATCTCGAACATCGCGCCGCCGCTGTTGAAGGCGCGGACGGCATAACGCCCGCCGGACGCGGTCTGGTCGTCTATCGTCTCGTCCACCGTGAAGCCCGCGGCCCTGACGTCGGCGTAGTAGAGCTTGCCCTGCTCCACCGTGACTCCGGCGTAGTAGACGGCCCAGTTGCTGCCGCCGCGGTTCTCGACGCGGCTGAGGGCGCCGACGCCCGGCTCGGGGATAAAGGCGGCGTACCCCGTCCCGGGGAAGCTGAGTTCATCGGTTTGGAGGTCGTCCCCGCCGATGTTTATGACGTCGTCCCAGTCCGTGCCGCTTATCACGCCGCCGGACGGCGTCACGGCCGCCGGGCTCTCCCTGCCGCCGAACACGCCCGCCAGCCAGAGCACTATCACGACGGCGATCAACGTTACGGCGGCGATGGCGGCTATGATGATAGCGTTCCTGCCTGCTCCGGCCTTCTTTGCGGGCTTTTCTGGCCGCGCGGGCCTCTGGCCCGCCGTCTGCGCCGCGCCGCCGTCACGCTGGGGCGCGCCGCACTTGGGGCAGAAGGCCGTGCCCGGCCTGAGCTGAGCTCCGCATCTCGCGCAGAAGGCCGCGGCCTCCTGCTCCTGCGGGGCGGGCTCCACATACTTGGCGCCGCACTCGCAGCAGAACAGCTCTCCGTCCTGTAGCTCCGCGCCGCATTTGGGGCACATCCTTGACATCGTCTTACCTCCTTAATTTGTGAGCGGCAGCAGCCCCAGCGCCGTTGCGAGGCCGCAGTTGAGCACATAGCAGCCTCCGCTGCCGTCCCCGTAGCCGTTCTGTATGTAGGCCAGCCACTCCTGCTGGGTCTTGTAGGTCACTATGCTGTCCACGTTTTCGCCGTCCACGGGCAGGATGGTCGTCTCGATGAGGTAATACTCGCCCGTGTTGGGCCAGGCCTCCACCGCCACCTGCGCGTGGCCGGGCGGGAAGATGAGAAAGACGTTCATGCCCGCCGATTGCAGCGCACTGGCGATGGTCAGCGAGGTCTCGATGCACACGCCGCTCTTGCTCGAGAGCGTGTCGTCCGGCATCTGCACGCGCTGGAGCATCTTGTCCCCGCTCCGGCTCATGGAATACCAGGCGTTGTTGTAGCGCACGCCCATCTCGCTCATAGCGCCCTGCAGGGCCAGGGCCTGGTAATAGGTGTTCAGCTCGATGTTGCTGCCAAAGAGGCCGGAGTCCTGATAGCCCTGCATCATGTCGAACTGCCCGCCCGTGTAGCCGGTAATGAAGTCCACCGCGTTGCGCTTCAGCTCCAGCACGCCCGGCGACTCCGGCGTGAGGAAGGAGAGGTAGTAATCCCAGCTGGACACGCCCAGCACGGGGTCGTAGTTTATCATGTCGAACTTGCTCATTATCTGGATGGGCAGGGTGTCCTGTATGACGGGCTTGCCGCTGTCGATGTCCGTCACGGAGAAGACTATCTGCGCCTGCTTGGCCGAGCCGAGGCTCAGCTCTCCCGTCAGCACGGGCGGGTGGATGTAAAACTGCGTCAGCTGGCTGCCCAGGGTGAATTTCTGCTCGTACACCTGCGTGAAGCCCGGCACCTCCGCCCTTATCATCACGTCCCGCTCCCCGCCCTCGCTGGTGGCGCGCACGAGGAGGATGTAGTCCGTAGTGTTGTAGAGCGAGGGGTAGATGGAGTCCACGGCCTCGTAGTTTATCTCTATCTCGGGCTCGCGGGACATGTAGCTGTAGCTCACGGCCGGAAGCTCGCCCGCGGGGCGCAGGCTCTCGATGTAGGGCAGGCCCCAATACCAGCCCGCCGCGCCCAGGCCGCCCAGCAGCACGAGCACGATGAGCGCCGTCACGAGCCGCCTCAGCCCGCGCCTCGGCCGCCGCTCCTTGACGGCGGCCGGCGCAGAGGGCTGTTCAGCGACTGGCGCCGCGACGGGTTCCGGGATGGGTTCTGCTATAGGCTCCGCGACCGGCTCGGGGTGGCGCACCTCGGCGCCGCACTGGGGGCAGAAGCTCTTGCCCTCGCGGAGCGGAGCGCCGCATTTGCCGCAATACTTCACAACGCCGCACCCCCTCACATCGCCCGGAGCAGCGCGGCGCAGTTTTCCGCCAGCTCCGTGCCCAGCTCGCCGACCCAGCCGCCCAGGCGCTCGCCCACCTTCTCGTACTGGAGGTTGAAGTCCCGCGTCAGCATGACGCTGTAGTCGTAGTTCTCCTTCTCCACCCGCACGAGCATATAGATGCCCGCGGCGAGGCGCAGAGGGTCGTTCAGCTGCACGCCTATGTACTGCTCGTTCAGGATGGCCATGAAGTGGGAGAGGCGGCTGATGTACAGCTTGTAGGTCTCGGCCATGAAGGCCGGGCAGTCCAGCTGCGACATGGCCGTGCTCGCCTCGTCCACGGCGTAGTAGAGGTCGTAGATCCTGTCCTTGTCCGTGTCGTAGGCCGAGGCGTCAAAGGAGGACAGGGGCTGCGCGACCTCGTTAAAGGCGAAGTAGAAGTCCATGATGTCCGCCATATCCTCCAGCGCGCTCTCCACCTCGGAGAAATACTTCGCCGCCGCCTCGTAGGTGAGGTCAACGCTCTCCTGCCCGCAGGGGCGCAGGGACGAGGCCCAGGCGGAGTAAGCCGCGACCGTCTCGAGATAGCCCGCCAGCTCCGCCTGCTTCTGCCTGACCTCCTCGGTTTTGTCCTCGGGGACGTAGGTCTCGCCGTTCTGGCGGGCGGCGTCGTTTTCCTCTATGTTCTTTTCGGAATTTGTGACCTGCCATTCAATTATGGCGTTGACGCTGCCTATCATCTGCGCCGTAGAGGCGACGCGGTCCCTGACGCCCTCGACGTTCGCCCGCTCGGCGCTGTACCCGGCGGGCGCGGCGGAGGCGCAGCCCGTCAGCAGCAGGCAGAGTATCATCGCCGCAGCTGTGACTCGTTTCACATTCCACCTCGCTATGTATAGAGCTCCTGCCAGTCTGTCGGAACGTTCAGGGAGTCGTTCGTGACATAGATGTCGCCCGAGTCCGTCTCGTAGACGTGGTCGTAATACGTTGGCACCTTGACGGTGCTGCCGTCGGAAGTCGTGTAGTCGTCGCGGTCGTAGATGTAGTCGCTCCACATGTCCGTGACCCGGTCGTTCGTGTCCGAGCTGCTGCTGTAGCCGTTCATGAGCTGGCTCTGTATCTCCGTCGCCGCCTGTATCTGGTTCGTGAGCTGCTGCGCCAGGAGGTTCTCGATGTAGGCGCGGTACTGCTCCACGAGGTAGTAGAACTCCGGCGATACGCTGCTGTTGGACACGAAGGTCAGAAACTCGTTCTGCATCGACGTGAGCGCCTGCTCGCTCTCGGCCGTGAAGATATAGGTGAAGGGCACGCACCAGTATATCTCGTTCACCGTGATGGAGCTGTTCTGCACCACCCACGAGGTCTGGTAGGCCCAGACCAGCGTGAACACTTCGATGTACTCCGTCTGCCCGCTCTGCGTCGTGACCGCGTACCTGTTGTCCACCACCGTGCTCTCATAGCCGACGAGGTTCGCGCTCATGCCCAGGTTCGCCAGGGACTGCACCAGCGAATAGCCCGTCTGATAGGCGTGCTGCTCCGCGGTGGATTTGAGCGCGCTGAGGCTCTGCGAATCTATGCTGCTCGAGCTCAGCTTCTGCGCGCCCGTACAGCCTATGCCCGAGAGCATCATCTCGACAAACTGCTCCGCCGTGCGGTACTGCCGGTGTATCCTGTAGGTCGTCGGGTCGGTCTCGTTCTCGCCGAGGGAGTTGAAGATGCTGTCCGTCTGGTAGTAGCTCATGGTGCTGATGAGATGGAAGCTGCGCTGCCCGTCGGGCGACACGGCGCTAAGCTGCGTCATGCCGGGATAGTTGCCGTAGCTGCTCCACTGCACCTGCTCCGACACCTGCCAGTCGTCCGGCGCCGTTATCCGGCCCACGACCATGTTGAGGCCCGAGTCCGTCAGCCGGCTCACGCGCATGAAGGTGCCGCGCTGCCGCAGTTCGGCCTCGCTTAGCGCCTCGCCGCCGCTGTCCGGCTGCGGCTGGGATGTGGCCGGCGCCGTGCCGGGCTTGGAGGCGCCGCCAGCTCCGCTGCCGCTGTCGCCGTCCTGGGGCGTGCCTGACTGGCCCTGCCAGATCGGCGCAGGCTCGCTGCCGCGCCCGTCCCTGTTACCCAATGTCACACTCAGCACCACGACCAGCACGACCACGACAAGGCCGATCGCGCATGCTATGAGCGCGCGCTTGCTGCCGACCTTGCGGCGCCATCTCGCCTTCACCTCGGCGCTGGCTGCGTCCCATATCTCCCGGCCGCTCACGCGCTGCCGACGCTGTGGGGAGCGCACGGGCGTGCCGCATCTCGTGCAGAAGGCCGCACCCTCCGGCAGCTCGGCCCCGCATTTCGTGCAAAAGCTCATGTCAGGCCCCTTTGTAGGTGTCCACTACTATCTGCGCCATCGCGCCCCAGATGCCGCGCACATAGAGCGCCGTGCCCGTGGAGGGGTCGAGCTCTATTTCGACGAGGCAGGGCCAGTTGTACTCGTCGGTGTAGGTGAAATAGTAGTAGTTCGGCTCGGAGACGATGCTGGAGTCGAAGGTGTAGCCGTTGCTCGAGAGCACCTGCTTGCACTCGTCGAGGGTCATGCCCACCGTCGCGCCGCCCACCTTGATTATCGAGGTCGGGTCGGTCACGGCCACGAGCTGCACCGTCCAGTTGCCGTCAAAGGGGTCGACGAAGAACATGAACAGGACGTTCGAGTAGGAGAGTATCTCCGTCTGCACCGTCCCGGCGTCCTCGTAGCCGGGCAGGCCGCAGGTGGAGTAGTCGAGGGTGCTGTCCACGGCCACCCTGTCCTGCGGCTCGCCGAAGTACTCGATGAGCTCGTCGGGAGTGAGCGGGTAGCCGGAAAAGTCCAGCCAGTCGTAGAGGAAGTCGTCCAGGTTTACCTCCTGGCCACCGCCCTCGCTGCCGCCGTCGTCCGGCGCGGCGCTGGGCTGCGCGTCGGTGGGCGCGGGCTCGGAGCTGGGCAGGGGCGCGACGGAGGGCGCCGCCGAGGGGGTCGGGGCCGGGGGCGGGGTGACTCCGCCCACGTCGCCCAGGGCGCCGCCGATCTCCTCCGGCTCAGTTTTTCCGCAGGCGCTCAGCGCGCCCAGCAGCATGACAAGCGCAAGGGCAAGTGCAAGGCTTTTCTTTTTCATGTTGTCCTCCATATTCAGCAAGGTTTCTGACACGGGCCGGGCGGGCCGCCGCGGAGGGCGTATCGGTCCGGCGCGGGAGCTCAAATCTCCCCCACTTAAGTATATTATCAAAGCCTTTGCTCCGCCAGTTCGGAAAACGCGAGGGGCGCAGCGGCCGGGGTTCGGAATACGAACCCCGCCAAACCCCTCTCCTGCGGACGTCGGCGCTTGATGCGCGGCGGTTTTTGTTATATAATTACATGATATGTGTAACAGGGCGATGAGCAGAGAATGGTTCAGAATAGATACGCGCGCTTGGCTCCGGGCCTGTTTTTCGCTGTTTACCTCCTGGCATTCCTGCTCATCGAGTTCGCCGTGAACGACAATGCCGCGCTGCTGTTCGGCGCAAAGAGCGTGAACGGCATCTACTCCGCCGGGCTCTGCTGCACGGCGCTGGGCTATCTGGCCTTCCCGCTCCTGCGCAGGCTCACCAAGGGCGAGCGGGCTAGGCTGCTCGTCTTGACGCTTATCTGCCTGCTGCTCGTCGCCTCCGTCGTTCCTCTCATGCTCGCGCCCAGGCCCTTCTTCCTGCCCTGCGCCTTTCTCAGCCTGCTCTGCGCAGGGTATATCGGCGGCATGGCGCACTACTTTCTGGCGCTCGCGCTACAAAACTCGCGCTGCACCGGCCGCGTCGTCGGCTTCGCCATTGCCGGGGAGAGCCTGCTGCAGTTTTTCATCCAGTCCTATCTTGAAACGGCCCCGCTGCTCATCGCCTCAGTCGCCGTCTGCGTGGCCGCCATCTTCTTCATCGTCCGTTTCCCGCCCGGCGACTGGGTGCTGGACAATCCCCTGCCCTACGGCGAGGGCGGCGTCCCGCCCGGGCGCAAGCTGGCCGTCGCCGGGGCGACGGTCTGCCTCATGTCGGTCATAGTCTCCCTGGACGACACCATCGCCGTCTTCCTGCACGCGGAGGGCAGCGTCGACCTCACGGGCGTCGTGCGCCTGTCTTACGCCGGGGCCGTCCTGCTGTTCGGCTTCGTCGCGGACATCAAAAAGCGGGCCTACCTCCCTTTCATGGCGGCCTGCGTGCTCGCAGGCTCCACGCTGATGTTCGCCTTTCTCGACAGCCCGGAGACCTATTCTATAAACGCCGTGCTGCTCTACATACTCTCCGCCTCGAGCGTCGTCTATCTCACCGTCGCCTTCCTGGACCTCGCGCCGAGGACGGCGCACCCGGAGCTCTGGGCGGGCATGGGGCGCGTCCTGCGCTCCTTCTCCGTCGCGGCGACGGCGGTGCCCTTCATCCGGCTTTACGACGCGGCGGGGCACGCGGTGATGATGGCCGTGGCCTTTGCGGCGACGGTGGCGGTGCTGGTGCTCTTCTTTGCGGACGGGCAGTTCTCCCCCGGCAGGGCGGAGTCCGCGGCCCGCGCCCGGGGCGTGAGCGGGCTGGCCGGGTTCGCGGAGAAATACGGCCTCACGCCCCGCGAGACGGACGTCCTCGCCGCCGCGCTGTACAACGACAAGGCCCCCAAGGAGATCGCCTACGACCTTCAGATATCCGAGCGCATCGTCCAGCGCTACTTCAACTCCATTTACGAGAAGACAGGCACCCAGGGCCGCGTGGGACTGACGCTGCTCTACTCCGGCTTCACGATAAACGAAGACTGAGCGTTCGTGACACGAACGCTCAGTCTTTTCCACTCTGTCGAGCAGGGCTTATTTTCCCAGGGTCTCGTCCAGGGCGCGGCGCACGGCTCGGAAGATGTTCTCGTAGCCCGTGCAGCGGCAGAGGTGTCCGGCAAGCTGCTTGCGGAGCTGCTCGTCCGTCAGGTCCTCGCCGCGGTTCAATATCTCCTGCCCCGTCAGCAGGAAGCCCGGCGTGCAGAAGCCGCACTGGATGGCCCCCTCGTCCACGAAGGCCTGCTGTATGGGCGAAAGGCTCCCGTCCGGGCGGGTCAGGCCGTCCACGGTGAGGATGTCCCTGCCGTCCGCCCAGGCGGCGAGGTAGATGCAGGAGTTGTAGGTCTCCCCGTCTATGAGCACGGTGCAGGCGCCGCACTCGCCCACCTCGCAGCCTTTTTTCACTGAGGTGAGCGAAAAGTCGTCCCTCAAAAGGTCGGTCAGCGAGGCGCGGACGTCCACCATCTTGTCCACCGCCCTGCCGTTTATCGTGCAGCGTATGCGTTTGAACTGTCTGTCCATCACAGCCTCCCTCCCGCTCTCTCGACGCTCTCGCACAGTGCGCGGAAGGCGCACTCCTCCGCCACGTGCAGGCGGAAGGCGCGGCTGGCGCGCCATGAATCGCGCGGGCTTATCTCGGCCACGGCGGCGCGGGCGAACTCGCGCGCCGTCTCCTCCGTGCAGGGCGCGCCGGCAAAGGCTCGCTCCGTGCCCGGGCAGCGGCAGGGCACCGGCCCCGCCACGCCGTAGGCTATGCGCAGCCGCTCAAAGCTCCGCCCGTCCCCGGAGAGGCGGACGTTCACGGAGCAGCCGAGGGTGGAGATGTCCAGCGCCTCGCGCGTGGAATACTTGATGTAGCGCCCGAAGCAGCGCTCCCAGCTGATGCGCGGGATGTATATCGCGGTCAGCAGCTCGTCCGCACGCACATCCGTCCGACCCGGGCCGAGGTAGAATTCGGCTATTCCGAGCCGCCTTGTCCCGCCCGCGCCGCTGAGCTCCAGCTCCGCGTCGCAGGCGAACAGGGTCGGCGCCGTGTCGGCCGAAGTCACGCCGTTGCAGACGTTGCCGCCGATGGTGCCGATGTTGCGTATCTGAGGCCCGCCGACCTCGTCCGCCGCCTCGCCCAGGACGGGCATCCGCTCCCTTATAAGCGTATCGGCTGCGAGCTGTGAAAAGCTCGTGAGCGGCCCGATCTTCAGCGTCCCGTCCGGCATTTCGCAGACGCCAGCGAGCTCCGCAATGCCGCGGATGGAGATGAGCTCCGTGCCCGTGAGCTTGCCGTCCCGTATCTTCACGAGCAGGTCGGAGCCGCCCGCGATCAGCCTCGCCTCCGGGTGGGCGCGGCGGAGCTCGATCGCCTCCGCGACGGAGGCGGCCTCGTACAGCGCGGAAATGTCATACATCGGCCTTTCCTCCTTCCTGCGCCCTGAAAAGGGCCTCCGGCGTGATGGGAATGGCGTTGAAGCCTATGCCCGTGGCCTGCAAGACGGCGTTGCGGATGGCGGGCGCGGGCGGGCAGGCCGGCGGCTCGCCCAGGGCCTTGGTGCCAAAGGGGCTGGTCGGCTCTGCATTCTCGCAGAAGAGCGCTTCCATGCGCGGGTGGTCCATGAAGGTGAGCAGCTTGTAGTCGAGCAGGTTCGCGTTGAGCGGCCTGCCGGTTTTCTCGTCAAACAGAAGCTTTTCCGACAGCGCGTAGCCCAACCCCATCGACATGCCGCCGTGTACCTGCGCCTCAGCGAGCTTGGGGTTCACCAGCTTGCCGCAGTCGTGTACGTTCATGAGGCGCAGGACCTTGACCTTGCAGAGCTTCATATCCACCTCCACCTCGGCATAGGAACAGCCGAAGGAGTAGGCGTTGGACTTTATCTGTGCCGTGGCCTCGGCAGTGATGTGCCGGCTGTCCTCCATCGAGTAGAGGGCCTCCGTTGCAAGCTCAGCGAGGTCCATGAGCACCTCGCCGTCCGGCTTGCGTACTATTCTGCCCTCAACTAGGTCCAGATTCGAGACAGGCATCCGCGTGAGCTTGTGCGCGTAGTCAAGGATACGCTCGCGCAGCAGCGCGCCGGTCTTGGCAATGGCAAAGCCGCCCACATAGGTCTGGCGCGAGGCGTAGGCCCCGCTGCCGTAGGGGGTCACATCCGTGTCCTGCGACGAGACGACGTGAACGCTCCCGAAGGGGACGCCCACAGCGTCGGCGGCCATCTGTGCGTAAACAGTGTCGCAGCCCTGGCCTATCTCAGTCTCACCAGTCTGCACCTGGATGGAGCCGTCCTGATTGAGCACCATGCGGCAGGAGCTGCTCTCCAGCGAGATGGGCCAGACGCCGGTGTTGTACCAGTAGAGCGCCATGCCCACGCCCCGGCGGATGCTGCCTGTCTGCGGCTTTGCATACTCGGCGTAAAGCCGCTCGAAATCCGTGGCTTTCGCGCCCGCCTCCATGCAGGCGCGGAAACTGTCGCTCCAGTTGACATTTTTAGAAAACTCATCCTTATAGCCCTTGGGCATGGCTATCTTTCGGCGCAGCTCCAGCGGGTTCATGTTCAGTGCCTTGGCCACATCGTCTATGTGTGCCTCCCCGGCGAAGGTGGCCTGGGGTATGCCGTAGCCGCGCATCGCGCCCGCGGGCGGGAGGTTGGTGAAGGCAGTCCAGGAGTCGCACTCTATGTTCGGGCAGGGGTAGATCTGCGGGAAAGAGTTCATCCCCTTGGCGGCTATGCCGTGCCCGTGCGAGGCGTAAGCGCCCTGATTCGACCAGCACTCGAGCTTTCGCGCGGCAAAGGTGCCGTCCGGGCGCACCCAGGAAATGATGTGGCTGCGTATGGCGTGGCGGACGCGGTTGCAGTGGAAGGTCTCCTCCCGCGTACACTCTATGCGCACGGGCCTGCCGCCGAGCTGAGTGGTCAGCCAGGCGCAAAGCGGCTCATACAGCGCGTCCTGCTTGTTGCCGAAGCCGCCGCCTATGTAGGGCTTGATGATGCGCACCCGCCCCCAGGGAATGCCCAGGGCCTGGCCGACGATGCGGCGGACGATGTGCGGTATCTGTGTGGAGGTGACGACCACGACGCGGCCGCCCTCCATATAGGCCCAGCAGTTGTGATTTTCGATGTGGCAGTGCTGGACGGTGGGCGTGTCGTACCAGCCTTCGACCTTGATGAGCCCCGGCTCCTTGATGGCCGCCTCGTAGTCGCCAATCCTCACGCTGCTGTGACCGAGGACATTCCCCGGGAAAGCCTCGTGCAGCTGCGGCGCACCCGGCTCCATTGCCTTCTGGACGTCAAGAACGAAGGGCAGCGGCTCGTACTCGACCTCTATCTCCCGCAGGGCCTTCTGCGCCGTAAGCTCGTCCTGCGCGACGACCACGGCGATCTCGTCGCCCCAGAAGCGGACGTGGTCCGTGAGCAGCAGCCTGTCCGCCACATCCTGGTGCTCCGGCTCCGTAGACCAGGGGTGGCCCGCGGTCGGGAAATAATTCTTCGGCACATCGAAGCAGGTGAAGACTGCCTCGACCCCATCCATCGCCCGCGCTTTCTCAGCGTCGATGCGCTTTACCAGCGCGTGGGCCTGCTCCGCGTGAAGTATCTTTGCCGTCAGCGCCCTCCTGTCGCAGAGGTCGGCGGCGTACATGGCGCGGCCTGCGGCCTTGTCGCGCGCGTCCACGCGCGGCACGGATCTGCCAACATAGCTCAAGCAGCGCTCCCCCTTCCGTGATCCATATCTTCTTATATTATATCCTTAGTCGGTTCGACCTGCAACAACATCCTTGACGCGCGGCGGCTTTACCTCTATACTTTTACCAGCAAATCTTGGGAGGCGTCGCATGGAAAGGCCGCAAATAGGCTGTATACTCATGGCTGCAGGAGCCTCGACGCGTTTCGGCTCGGACAAGCTGGCAGCGGAGCTGGGCGGGCGGAGCCTGCTGCGCCGCGCCTGCGAGGCTGTGCCTGCCGCGCGCTTTCGCCGCGTCTGCATCGTGACGGCGCGTGCCGAGGGCGAGGCGCTGGCGCGCGAGTTCGGCTTTCAGCTGGTGCGCAACGACCGGCCGGAGCTGGGCGCGAGCCTGACGGTGCGCCTCGGACTCTCTGCCCTTCAGGACTGCGACGCCGCGCTCTTCATGACCGCCGACCAGCCGCTGCTGCGACGCGAAACGGTGGAGCGCCTTCTGGACTCCTGGTCGCGCGAGCCGGGGCGCATCGCCGCTCTCGCCCACAGCGGCGTGCGCGGGAACCCGGTCGTCTTCCCAGCCGCCTGCTTCCCCGAGCTGATGACCCTGGAAGGCGACCGCGGCGGCTCCGCCGTGATAAAGCGCTGCCCCGGGTCCCTGCTGCTGGTAGAAGCCGAGGCTCGTGAGCTTATGGATGTGGACTATTTATCAGACCTTGAAGGCCTGAAGGAGTGAGAGAAAATGAAGCGTATCACGGCAATTCTGCTATGTTTCCTGCTGGTTTTTTTCGTCTCCGCCTGCGGTTCAGTGGTTTCCCCCTCCCCCTCCGCCTCGGCAGCCGTACCTCAGACGCCCGAGCCCACCCCGGCGCCGGACTACAGCCTCCAGGCCGCGGAGGCTGCAAACACCTGCGTAGTCAATATGTTCACCCTCGGTTACGACGACGCACGGGTCACACGCTTCGACTTCAACTCCGACGGCGTGGAGGACTGGCTGGTCTTCAAGCAGACTGAAAACCCCCAGGGCGCGTGGCTGACGCTCGACGGCTCTGAGCCTGCCTACTGTCCCGTAATCCTCTATGATTCCAGCGCGGCCGGGGACATACACCTCTACTATTCCGCCCCCCTCGGGACTGCGGTCTTAAATAAGTTTTACTCCACCGCGGGCTATTCCGAGTCCGTATACTACGGCTTTGACGGCTTCGTCGGCGCTGAGCTGGCCTATTTCAAGAGCAGCTGGGATGAGGGCGACGTCTGGCAGCTCCAGGGTGTGATGTGTACCCAGGAGGAGATGGACGCCTACATAGCCTCTCTTTCGCTCAGCGAACCCGGCGAAAGCGTCTCCGTCAGCGGATACCGTGAGTTCAGTCTCGACCTGCCCTCGGAGGCGCTGGGCGATGTCGCGCGAAAGCTGGACGCCCTGTCTTTCGCCTCCTGCCTGGCCTCCGGCGACATTGACGGCGACAGGCAGGCGGATTACATGTTCCGGCTCAGCCGCGAATACTACGGCGTCGAGTGCCTGGGCGAGCTCTATCTCATGAGCGGCAGCATGCTTACGGATTATGACAGCTACGCCGCAGGCACATGGACGGACTGTTGCCTCGTATTGAGCTCAAACAGCGGCAGCCCCAAGGGCTGCGTGGTATTTGACCACTTGGACTATGAGGCTCGTTTCCGCGAGGCAGTCTTCGCCTCCGGTGCCGAGCTTGCGGGCCTCGGCGCGGATGGGCAGTACAGGCTGCGCCTTTATTCCGACCTCATGTCCGAGACCGCGGGCGGCTGGCTGGCCTATGCTGAGCTCATGCAGCGCGTGACCGTCACCGACGAGGCGCTTCGTGCATCGCTCGGCGATGAGTACGACGTGAGTTACGGAGACGGATACGAACGAATATATGCCGAAAAGGCGGACTTTATCTATTACCGCCACTCCGAAGATGAGCCCTGGACGGTCTGCTATATGTCCGAACTCGCAGCAACGGACCGCATCGCCTCCGGCGTTGTCTTTGTCCCGGACACGGCGGGGTTTGACGACTGGTACTGCGAGACGATGTTCGGCATCGCCCGTGAGGTCGCCACTTTGCCGGAGCTCTTCGACATGCCCGGCGATTTCCCCTCGCTTTACAACGAAGAGGTACTTGTAGATGTATCCGGCGGCGAAATAACGCTCGTCACGCTCCCCTACTCACCGTAAAATGCAAAAAAGCCCCCGGTTCGTGAGGAATCGGGGGCTTTTCAGCGCTTTCAGTGCTTCTTGCTGTAATATGTGTCCTCCAGCGGGAGGCTGGTGCGGAACTTGCCGTCGCGGAAGTAGTATGCGCCCTGAACGGCGGGGACCGTCGGGATGGCGGATATCTCGCCTATGCCCTTGGAGCCGTAGGCGAAGGGCAGCAGCTCGTCCTTCTCGACGTAGATGGCATGGATATCGGGGATCTGCGTAGAGTGCAGCAGGCCGAGAGTGCCGTAGCGAGCCGTGGGAACGCAGTCCTCCAGCGGGAAAGTCTCGGTCAGGGCATAGCCCATGCCCATGAGCACGCCGCCCTCTATCTGGCCCTGAATGGAGGTGGGGTTCACGACCCTGCCGGAGTCGTGCGCCGCATAGACCTCCTTGACCTTGCCCTCGTCGTCGAGCACGACAACGTGTGCGGCGAAGCCGTAGGCCACGTGGCTCTTCGGGAAGGGCACATCCGCGCCGAGCTTGTCGGTGGGGTCAAAGAACTCCGCAAAATACTCCTTGCCCTCCAGCTTGGAGAGGTCTCCGCCCGCCTCGTCGAGGTCCTTTTTGAGGTCCACGGCGGCCATGCGCACGGCCTCGCCGGTGATGAGGGTCTGGCGGGAGCCGGAGGTAGTGCCGGAGTCGGGCGAGAGCTCGGAGTTGCTGCCCATATTCTTCATCTGGGACAGCGGCAGGCCCGTGGTCTGGGCCAGCTCCTGCAGGAAGATGGTGGCGCAGCCCTGGCCGATATCGGAGGCCGCGGAGTAGAGCTGGACAACGCCGTCGTGTACCTCAAGACGGCAGCGGCCCTTGTCGGGCAGGCCGACGCCGACGCCGGAATTCTTCATGGCGCAGGCAATGCCGACGCGGCCGGGATTGGCGTCATAGGCGGGCTTGACGGCCAGCAGACACTCCTTGAGCGCCGTGGAGACGTCCGCTATCTGCCCGTTGGGCAGTACCTTGCCCGGCTCGATGGCGTTGCGGTAGCGGATCTCCCAGGGGGAGATGCCGACCTTCTCGGCCAGGAGGTTTATTATGCTCTCAAGCGCAAATTCGCTCTGCGTAACGCCGAAGCCGCGGAAAGCGCCCGCGGGCGGGTTGTTGGTGTAGTAGCTGTAACCACGAATGTCGGTGTTCTGGTAGCAGTAGGGGCCGACGGAGTGGGTGCAGGCGCGCTCCAGAACGGGGCCGGAAAGCGAGGCATAAGCGCCGGTATCGAAGTATATCTCACAGTCGAGGCCGGTGAAGATGCCATCCTCGTCGCAGCCGAGGGTGAAGGTGGCCTCCATGTAGTGGCGCTTCGGGTGGAAGTTGATGGACTCCTGCCTGGAGAAGCGGAACTTGACGGGCCTTCCCACCTTCAGCGCGCAGAGCACGGCCACGTGCTGGGCCGACACGTCCTCCTTGCCGCCGAAACCGCCGCCGACGTATTTGTTCTCGACCACGACGCGGCGCTGTTCCCAGCCGAGCATGATTGCAATCTCCTTGCGGGTGTCGTAAACGCCCTGGTCGGAGGTGTAGACCTTGACGCCGTCCTTGTACGGGAAGGCGACGGCGCACTCGGGCTCCAGGAAGGCATGCTCGGTGAAGGGGGTGACGAAGCTCTTCGTCACGGTGTACTTGGACTCCGCCAGCGCCTTCTTGGCGTCGCCGCGTACGACGTGGCGCTGCTGGCAGAGGTTGCCGTTGGGGTGCAGCTTCGGCGCGCCCGGGGCCTTGGCCTCCTGGACGTTGCGCACGGGCTCAAGGACCTCATAATCGACCTTCACGAGCTTGCGGGCCTTGTCAACTATCTCCTGCGTCTCGCCGACGACGAGGCAGATGGCGTCGCCCACCATGCGGGTTATATCGCCCTTGGCTATCATGACGTCCCAGTCCTGCTGAATGTGTCCGACCTTGTTGTTCGGCACGTCCTCCGCCGTCAGGACGGCGAGGACGCCGGGGAGCGCCTCGGCCTTGGAGGTGTCTATGTCCAGTATGCGGGCCCGGGCGTACTTGGAGCGCACCGCGCCGCCGTAGACCATGCCCTCCATCTCGATGTCGTCGCAGTACTCGCCGTAGCCGAGGACCTTCGGGCGCACGTCGGTGCGGAAGGCACGCTGACCGACGCCGAACTCGTCGCCCTTTTCAAGCTCGGGGTCAATTTCAGCGTCGCCGCGCAGGATGGCGGCCGCGAGGGTGATGCCCTCGATTATCTTCTTGTAGCCGGTGCAGCGGCAGATGTTGCCGCGCAGGGCGACCTTTATCTGGTCCTCGCTGGGGTCAGGCACCTTGTCTATGAGCGCCTTGCCGGCCATGACCATGCCCGGTATGCAGAAGCCGCACTGGACCGCGCCCACCTTGCCGAAGGCATAGACAAAGGCCTCCTGCTCGTCGTGGGTCAGGCCCTCGACGGTGACTATGCTGCGGCCCACGGCCTTCTTGGTCGTGAGGACGCAGGACTTGACGGCACGGCCGTCCACAATGATAGTGCAGGTGCCGCAGGCGCCCTCGCTGCAGCCGTCCTTGACGGACTTGAGGTTCAAATCGTCGCGGAGATAGCGCAGGAGGGGCTTGTCCTCTGTGGTGCTGCGGGTAATTCCGTTTACTTTGAATACGTACTCAGCCATTGTGTCCACCTCCGTTTGCTCAAAGCTGCGGCCCGAGAATGCCGAAAGCGTCCTTTATGACGCCCCTCGGGCACTTCGAGGCGCACATGCCGCAGGAGACGCAGAGGCTCTCGTCTATGACAGGGTGGTTGTCCTCAAGCCTGATGGCCCCCATGGGGCAGTTTTTCACGCATATTCCGCAGGCGATGCAGCCCGCATCGCAGACCTTGCGGGTCTCCGGGCCGCTGTCGCGGCTGCTGCACGAGACGACGATGTTCTGTTCCGCCGGCACGAGGCGGATAATGCCCTGCGGGCAGGCCTTGACGCACAGTCCACAGCCGATGCACTTCGACCTGTCCACCTCGGCAACGCCCTTTGCGCCGACCTTGATGGCTCCCAGCTTACATGCCGCGGCACAGCTGCCCAGTCCCAGACAGCCCCAACGACATTCCAAAATCCCCCCGGGATAGTCCGCAAGCGCCTGGCGGCAGTCCCCTGTCAGCGCCTCGCGCGGCACCTTGCGCTTTGCGAGCTCGCCCCCGGAACAGCCGACAGCCGCCACCTTTTTTGCCTTCTGCGCCATTGTCAGTCGCCCCTTCCACCTCAGCTTAATTTTTTTCATTAGAGCACAAATTCTTTTAGATTATCATACTATAAACAAACACAAAACACAAGGGGTCAGGCTGAGTTTTTTTGTAAATTCCGTGATTCTTTTTAGAGGTAAACGCCATGCTTAAAACGCCCGCCCGTTTCCGGGCGGGCGCTTGGTTCATGTGTTGTTTCAGGCTTCGAGATAACGCATGATGAGCGTCGCTGCGGCGGCGCGGCTGGCGCTCGCCGCAGGGCTCACAGCGCCCGTCTCGTCGCCCTCGACGAGGCCGGTGGCCCAGGCCCAGCACATGGCCTGCTGCGCCCAGGCGCTGATGCTGCCCGCGTCCGGCACACGGCTGAGGTCAGCCGTATACACCGGCTCGCCCGCGAGGCGCCACAGCATTGTAACGAACTCCTCACGCGTGATGGCCGCGTCCGGGTTCTCGCCGTCGGAAATGCCCTTGGCCGCAGCCCACTCCTGGGCCTTTGCATACCAGCTCGCACCGCCGTCGGTGTCCACACCGCTGGCGCGGGCAAAGATGGTCCAGACCATAGCGCGGGTCAGCGTGCCGTTCGGGGCGAAGGAGCCCTACGCGACGCCGTCCATGAGCCCCTTGGCGCAGACGTATTCCACGGCCTCGTAATACCAGTCGGAAGCGGTGACGTCGCGGAAGTCCACGGCGGGCGTCTCAGGTTTCGGCTCCGGCTCCGTGGGCTTGCTCTCGGGCTGGCCGGACTCCGTCGTGCCGCCCTGTGACCCGCCAAAGCCGGGAAAAGTGCCCGAGTCGGGATGGGACACCCAGGAGGCGGTGAAGGTCATGTTGCCGTCCACCTTGACGCTGTCGCCGGCGCTGTAGCTCTCGCCGCCGCACTGCCAGCCGAGGAAGGCGTAGCCGCTCCTGTCAGCGTCGGGCAGAGTCGTGTTTTCGCCCTTGATGACGTTGTAGTATTTGACGACGTCGCCGTAGCCGTAGTCAAGGGTGACGACCCAGTTGTTCGGCATCTGACCGCCGCCGGAGACGAGGCCCTCGGTCTCTCCGTTTTCGTAGTAGATGCCCTCATTGTCCAGTGTACCGTCGATGACGACCTTGCCGTTATTCGTCATCGTCGCGCCCGCCTCGACCGTGAGCGTACTGCCCTCGGGTACAGTAAGCGTGCTGCCCTCAGGTACGGTGAGAGTGGCACCCGCAGGTACGACGGCGCCGTCCGGGGCCTTCGCGCTGCCCTCTACCGTGCCGGCCGTGCCGTTGAACACGACGTTGTTCGAGGTGTCAATGCCCTCATAGCTGCTGCAATCCAGCCAGCAGTTGTTGACGTTCACCTTGCCGTAGTCGCTGTTAGCGACAGCCTTGGCGGTTGACGAAAACACGCAGTCGTGGATGTTCAAATCACCGCCTCCGGCGGCGACGGCGTAGTCGCTTTCGGCCACGATTTTGACAACGCCGCCGGTGATGTTCACATCATATTCGGCATAGATTCCGGCCTTGATCTCATAGTCATCGCTCGTGACGCCGCCGCTGTAGGCGTCGAGGCTGCCGCCGCTTATGCTGACGGAGCCATCGCTGTAAATGGCATAGTCATGCTCGGCGCGGAGGATCACCTCTCCGCCGGAGATGTTAAGCCTGTAGCCGATGCTCAGGGCCTTGCCCTGCGCGCCCGGGGTATTTGCCACCAGCTTGCCGCCGCTGACGTTCAGGGTGTTGGCTTTGATGGCGTTTTGGCCGTTCTCGTTTGTGACGTACAGCTGGCCCCTGTCGGAAACATTCAGGGTGCCGTTGACGTTCACCGCCTCAGAATTTGCCTGATGCTCAATGTTCACCACGGCAGTTCCCCAGACGTTGACGTCGTAAGTGGTGTGGATGGAGAAGCCATGGCTGGAATTGATGTTGACGGTGCCGCTCTCAAAGTTGATGTTGCTCATGGCGGCCACGGCAGGCATGTCTTCTTCGCCCGTGTATATCAAATTGAGCGTGCCGCTGCCTCTGAGCGTCAGTCTGCCCCTGGACACGATGACGCCGCCCACCTCATTATTGCCGCTGAATTCCACGAAAGCGGACGTGGAGACTTCGTTGAAGATTATGGAGCCGACCACAGCGCCGTTGAGCTTCAGGGTGTTGCTGCCCGCGTCGTAGGAGACATTGCCGTTGCCGAGCACGTCCGCGGCGTTGCCGCTCGTCACCTGTGTCTCTCCGACAAAAACGCCGTATTCAACATCGGCGGCCATCGCCCCCGCGGGCAGGAGTGAGGCGCAGAGGGCGAGGGCCAGGAGCAGGGCCAGGAGCTTTTTTCTCATGATTTTACCTCCATTCGTGTCGTCAAAGCGCGGCGAAGTAGGCCTCTATCTCGGCGCGCGCGGCCTTGCAGCTGCCCTGGAGCATGGCGTCGGAGCCGCCGCCGCGGCCTGATATGGCGGCGTTTATCTCCTTTGCGAGCGCGCGCAGCTGTCGCGTGCGGCTGCCGATGATGTACTTGTAGTCCCCGTCCCGGCCGGCAAATCCTGCGCAGAGCACGCCCGCCAGCTCAGAACCGGCGTTCACCAGCTCGCGGAGAGTCACCATGTCGATGTCTTCCTCAAAGATACAGATGCTGCCATCCGTAGGCCGCAGGGCGGCGGATTTGAGCTGCAAGATCTCTCGCTTTAGGCGCGTGAGCTCCGCCTTGCGTTCCTCCTGCTCGGACATTATGCGCGCGATGGCCGCGCCGGTCTCAAGCCGCTTTGCCGAGAGAGCGGCGGAAACGGCGGCGTTGTTGCGGTGCAGGGCCTCGTAGTCCGCAAGGGCCGCCTCGCCGCAGAGGATGCTCAGGCGCGTCCCGCCCCGGTGACGCATGCTGTCGATTATTTTGACGACGCCGACCTCGCCAGTGTTCCCGACATGCGGCGCGCAGCAGGCGCAGCGGTCCACGCCCTCTATTTCGACTATGCGCACCTCGCCGGAGAGCTCTTTCTTGCTGCGGTATTCCATCTCCGCCAGCTCACCCGGCGAGGGCAGCAGCGTCCGCACCGGCACATTGCGCCAGACGGCGCGGTTGGTCTCCAGCTCCGCTCGGGCCAGGTCCTCGTGGCTCAGCTCGGCGTTGAAGTCTATGGTGATGTCCTCCGCGCCCATGTGGAAACCTACGTTGTCGCAGCCAAAGAGGCGGTGTACCGTGCCGGAGAGTATGTGTTCCCCCGAATGTCCCTGCATCCGAGCAAAGCGGAGCGGCCAGTTGAGCTTTCCCTCGACCAGCGCGCCCGGCTCCAGCGGCTCCGGGACGAGGTGGACAATGTCCTCCCCCTCCTCACGCAGGCCGAGGAGATTGAGGCCCGAGAGCTCACCCTCGTCCGCCTCCTGACCCCCGCCGCCGGGGAAAAACGCCGTCCTGTCGAGCTTTACGGCCCAGCCCTTCTCATCCCTTGCACAGGAGAGCACGCGGGCAGTGAAGCGGGCGAGATGGCCGTTCTGGTAATACAGTTTTTCAGTCAAGTCCTTCACCTCTTATACTATTAATTTTAACACAGCCCGTCCCTCGCGGCAAGCGCCGCCTTGCTTGACGATGGAGATGGGATATTATATAATAAGTGGAATCAATTCCGGGAGGGATACCAACTGAGGATACTCTTTCTCATAAACTTTGCGGGCAAGGCGGGGACGGAAAAATACGTCGAGAATCTCGTCCGCATCTTCTCCGCAGCCGATAACGACTGCCGCCTCGCCTACAATATCTCGGGCGAGCTGTCGGAGAAGCTGGCCGCGCGCGGCGTGCCCTGCTTCCAGATAAAGCTGGACGGCAACCCCCTCGCCGCGGCAAAGCAGCTGGCCGCCTACTGCCGGGAGCATGAAATCGAGGTAATACACGCGCAGTACCCGCGCGAGAACATCATCGCCCTGCTCTCCCTGCGGCACTACGCTGCGCCCAAGGTGGTGTATACTAACCACCTGACCATCCGCAGCGGCCTCAAGTGGCGGGTGCTCAACCGTATCTTCACCCCGCGCGACCACAAGATCATCGCCGTCTGCCGCGAGGGGCGGGACATCATGGTGCAAAACGGCGTCTGCCCGGAGCGCATAGAGGTCATCTACAACGGCGTGGAGCCGGAAAAGGCCCCCGTGCGCGACCTCTCCGTCCGTCCGGAGCTGGGCGTCGGCGAGGGTGAGTTCATGCTGACCATCCTGGCGCGCTACGCGCCGGAAAAGGGCCTCTTCTTCCTGCTGGACGCCCTGGCGGAGCTGAAAAAGCTCACGGACAAGCCCTTCCGCTGCGTCATCTGCGGCGATGGGGAGCAGTTTGACGAGGTGAATCAGAAGGCCCAGGCCCTGGGCCTGGGCGAGACGGTCATTCAAACCGGCTTCAGGCGGGATGCAGGGCGCATCCTGCGCGCCTCGGACATCTACCTCAACACCAGCTCCTGCAACGAGGCCATGAGCTTCGCAATACTTGAAGCCATGAACTGCGCGCTGCCCCTGGTCGTCACAGACGTCGGCGGCAACCGCGACCTAGCGGAGACGAACATTCCCTGCGGCTTCGTCGTTCAGTATGGCGATGTGTCCGGTTTTGCCTCGGCCATCCTCCGGCTCATGGAGGACGAGGCGCTCTACAAGCAGTTCTCGGCGGATGCCCTGCGCAAGGTTTCCGAGGAGTTTGACCTCGAAAAGCTGGCCTGGGACGTCTACCGCGCATATCAATAACACATTTGGAGGCACATCATGATCGACGAAAAAGGCAGACTGTTCGGAAAGGTCAACATCGTTGACCTGCTCATCGTTATAATAATCCTCGCCGCGGGCGCGTTCCTGGGCATGAAGCTCCTCGGCCCTGACAGCGCCGTCGCCAACACCCAGAAGGTCCGCGTCACGCTCTACTGCGAAGAGACGCCGAATTACGTCGCAGAGCAGCTCGAAGCCGGCGCCGAGGTCTGGGACAGCGAAAACAACGTCACCCTCGGCTACCTCACCGACTGGCGCACCGGCGACAGCAAGAGCGCCGTCACCGACGTCACCGGCAAGGTCGTGGAGATCACCCGCGAGGACTATTGCTCCGCCACGCTGGTCTGCGAGGGCGAAGGCGTAATGGGTACGCACGGCGTCACGATAGGCGGCACGCTTTACGGCGCGGGCCAGTCCATGAGCGTGTATTTCAACGACTGCAAACTCTTCCTGCGCGTTCAGAGCATCGAGGTCATCGAGTGATAATGGCCTCAGTTCCTGAAAGCGAGGTGTTCCGCGTTGCTCTCTAACAGCATACTTGGGCGGCTGTACGGCTGGTGGCTCTACAGCGCCATATACCGCCTTCTGCGCGGCATATACCGGCCCTTCTCCCGCGCCTTTCCTCACAGTGCGGTAGTGCGCTTCCTGCGCCGCGCGCCGAAGGTCGAGGTCTGGTACGGTGCAAGCCTCTTTACGAGGATAGTGAACGCGGTGTGGGATTTCCTGCTGCGCATATTCGGGGCGCTCTTCCGCTGGTTACGGCCCGCGGCGCAGACCAGCGTCATAGTCAGGCTCGTCTCAGGCTCCGTGCTGCTGAGGTTTGAAGTCCTGCTGGGCGGCTTTGTGTTCCTCATGTTCATCGTCCCGCACGCCTATTGGTCGAACTCCTACGCCGTACTCGCGGCCGTGGGCTTTTTCGGGCTGTGGTTCCTCATGACCTCGGCCGGCAAGCGCGAGAAGCTCTATCCCAAGGCCCTGGGCCTGCCCTTCCTGCTCTTCGTGTTCGCCTGCGTGGGCAGCCTCATCTTCACCAGCGCCCTGAGCGACAGCGTGAGGATACTAAGCTTCTTCATCTCCGCCTTCCTGCTCTGCTTCGTGATAACGGCGGACACGACGGACGAACGGCGGCTGCGCTCACTCATGGCCTGGATATATGCCGCCGTCATCCTTACTTCGCTCTACGCCATCGCGCAGAGGTTCATGGGCGTCGAGGTCAGCGCCTCGTACACGGACCTCGACCTCAACGCGGGCGTCCCCGGGCGCGTGTATTCGACGCTGGACAACCCCAACAACTACGCGGAGTTCCTCGTCCTCTTCACGCCCCTGTGCGTCTCCTTCGCCATGAACCGGCAGAACCCCACGCTCCGCTTTGTGCTCAGCTGCTGCATCGTGTTCCCGCTGGCAGCCATAGTTATGACTTACTCGCGCTCCAGCTGGCTCTCGCTGGCCGTGGCGGCGGTGGTATTCGTCTATTACGTGGACAAGCGGCTCATACCCATCGGCTTTGTGTGCATACCGCTCGTCATACCCTTCCTGCCGGACAGCATCATCACGCGCTTTTCCACCATCTTCAACTCGCACGACAGCTCGGCCAGCCACCGTATACGCACCTGGCAGAGCCTGCTGCCCATGCTGCGCGACCACGGCTTCACCGGCATCGGCATGGGTCCCACCACCTTCGCGGACCTCTACCCCAGCTACGCGCTCACCGGCGCTATCAAGGGCGTATACCACACGCAGATGCTCTACATGGAGCTTTTTATCGAGACAGGCGCGCTTGGCTTTGTCTCCTTCATGTGGCTGATGCTCCGCGAGGTGAAGAATGCGGCCTTTGCCCTCTTCCGCGCCCCGGGGCGCGAGACGCGCGGTGCGCTCATCGGCTGCTGCGCCTCCTTTATAGGCATCGCCGTGGCCTCGGTGTTCGAGTATATCTGGTTCTATCCCCGCGTGCTCTTTGCATTCTTTATTCTCCTCGGCATTTGCCTTGCGTGCATACGCATGTGCCGGGCAGGACAGGAGGCTTCCAGCGTTGAAAGGCAATAAAAAGCTCATATACGCCGCCCTTTTCGCGGCGCTCTGCTGCGTCATAACCATGTACCCCAAATTCCCAACGCTTTTCGGCTATATCCATGCCGGCGACGCGCTGGTACTGCTCGGCGCATATGTGCTCGGGCCACTGTGGGGCGCGCTGGCGGCGGCGCTCGGCTCCAGCCTGGCAGACCTCATGGCGGGTTATGTGCAGTATTTCCCCGGCACCTTTGTCACCAAGGCGGTAATGTCCCTGATAGCCGGAGCCCTGCTGCTCAAGTTCGGCGAGAAGCGCCCAGTGCTCACCACCGTGCTCGCTGGGCTTGCCGCCGAGTGCGTCATGATACTCGGCTACTTCGCCTACGAAGGGCTGCTGCTCGGCTACGGCTGGGGCGCCGCCGGGAGCATACCCACAAATATCGTCCAGGGCATCTTCGGGGCCGCTGCCTCCTCCGCCCTCTTCGCCGCGCTCATAAAAACGCCCTACGCCAGGCGCGAGCTCGGCCTCAGCTTCAACCGCGACCCTGACAAGCGATAAGGCCACGTAAATTCCTGTGAAACGAGGTGAAAACCATGCCGAATAAAACGATCCTTCGGGAAAAGCTCAAAGAATCTGTCTCCTCAGTGTTGCCAATTGCACTCATAGTCGCAGTGCTGTGCCTGGGCTTCGTGCCGGTGACAACAGACCTCATGCTGGCTTTTCTGCTCGGCACCATACTGCTCATAGTCGGCATGGGCCTCTTCACCCTCGGCTCGGAGGCGAGCATGACGCAGATAGGCAGCCTGACCGGCGCGCGCATCACAAAGTCGCGCCGTCTTTCGCTCATACTCATTATAAGTTTCGTGCTCGGCATCGCCATCACCGTGGCGGAGCCGGACCTCACCGTGCTCGCCTCCAACGTGCCGCACATCAACACAACGGTGCTCATCATCACCGTCTCCGTCGGAGTTGGCCTCTTCCTCGTCATCTGTATGCTTCGCATACTATTTGCAGTGCAGCTGCGCTGGGTGCTGCTTGGAAGCTACATAGTCGTCTTTGCCCTTGCAGTTTTTTCGGATGCCGACTTCCTCAGCGTCGCCTTTGACTCCGGCGGTGTCACGACAGGACCGATGACCGTACCCTTCATCATGGCGCTGGGCGTCGGCGTGGCCTCCATACGAAGCGACAAAAACGCCGAGGCCGACAGCTTCGGCCTCGTGGCGCTCTGCTCCATCGGCCCCATCCTTGCCGTCATGATACTTGGTTTCGTCTATGAGATGGAGGACGGCACCGTCGCATCCTCCGTCATCCACAGCTATGCAGACACGGTCGAGCTCGGCGGCGGCTATCTGCGGGCCATACCGCACTACATGGGTGAGGTGGCGTCAGCCCTCGCGCCCATCGTGGCCTTTTTCCTGCTGTTCCAAATCATCTCGCTCCGGCTGAGGAAGCTGCCTTTCCTTCGCATAGTCATCGGCCTTGTCTATACCTACGTCGGCCTTGTGCTCTTCCTTGTTGGCGTGAACGTCGGCTTTTCCTCCCTCGGCACCATTCTCGGACAGAAGCTGGCCGAGAGTACGGCCTGGCTGCTAGTGCCGGTGGCCATGGTCATGGGCTGGTTCATCATCTCCGCCGAACCCGCGGTGCATGTGCTGAATAAGCAAGTCGAGGAGATAAGCGCCGGGGCCGTCTCGGAGCGGGCTATGGGCCTGAGCCTATCCATAGCCATCGCGCTCGCCACAGGCCTCGCGATGGTGAGAGTTCTTACAGGCATATCAATACTCTGGTTTACCGTCCCCGGCTACGCGTTGGCCCTGGGCATGAGCTTTTTCGTACCGCCCATTTTCACCGCCATCGCCTTTGACTCCGGCGGCGTCGCCTCCGGTCCCATGACGGCCACCTTCATGCTGCCCTTTGCCATGGGCGCCTGCGAGGCCGTTGGCGGAAATGTGCTGACGGATGCCTTTGGCCTTGTTTCGCTCGTGGCGATGATGCCGCTCATCACCGTGCAGGTCATGGGCGCTGTCTACCTCGTGCGCTCGAAGCGCTCGCGCGAGGCTGTGGATGTCACTCAGCTGGCGGACAACGAGATAATCGAGCTCTGGGAGGTGGCCTCATGATTATGGACTTTGTCGCTGCCATCGTGGACAGGTCGCGCGCCGACGAAATGGTGGAGGTATACAGCAGTCACGGCATGCCCCTCGTGCTCTCAATGCTCGGAAATGGCACTGCCACGAGCGAGCACCTGAGCCTGTACGGCCTTGAGGCCACGGAAAAGGCGCTTGTCGCCACTGTCGCCTGCGGGGACATGACAAAGCAGCTCATAAAAAGCGCCAAACGGCGGCTTTTCATCGATATCCCCGGCAACGGCATCATGCTTGCCGTGCCGGTAAAAAGCGTGGGAGGAGGGCGCACCTTGGCATTTCTGACAGGCAACGCCGCACCTGACGGCGCGGTCCCGGAGCTCAGCTTCGAGTACGAGCTGATAATGATCATTCTGAACGACGGCCACACCGACACAGTCATGGACGCCGCACGTTCTGCCGGCGCCGCCGGAGGCACCGTGCTGCATGCCAAAGGCACGGGCGCAAAGCAGGCCGAGCGCTTCCTGGGCGTCTCAATCGCCGAGGAAAAGGAGCTTATCATAATCGTCTCCAAAGCAGCGGAAAAGGCTGCAATCATGAAAGCCGTGGCTGAAAACTGCGGCCCAGGCACGCCGCCCGGCGCAATATCCTTCTCCCTGCCCATTTCCGCCGTCGCAGGCCTGCGCGTGCTGGAGGACGACTAAAGGAGGCGCAGCATGAGACAATGCATGGATGCTGAAAACCTGCACCGCAGGCTCCGCAAGATAATCGGCCAGGTCCAGGCCATAGACCGCATGGTGGACGAGGATGTACCCTGCGAGGACATACTCTCCCAGATAAACGCCGCCAAGTCCGCCCTGCACCGCGCTGGACAGGTAGTGCTCGAAGGCCACATCAAGCACTGCGTGCGCGACGGGATTGAGCACGGCGACGCCGACAAGACCATCGAGAGCTTCACCAAGGCCGTGGAGCGCTTCTCAAATATGGGCTGACCCCCTGCCCCCGCCCCTTGACAAGGCGCGGGGGCAGGTCTATATTATACCTATACCCCCATAGGTATACGAAAGGCGGATGTTTATGGAGCGGCTGGAGGCCCTGCTTGAATGGGGCGGAGTAAAGAAAGACGTTGTCTGTCTCGTGCTTGGCGGCATTTCCCTGCTGGTCAGCATATTTGAGCTCGCGCCGGGACTTCCTTTTGACGCGGCATGGGTGGCCATCATTCTCTGCGGCGTGCCGATCGTACTGGAGGCCGTCATCGGGCTCGTCACAGCCTTTGACATCAAGGCTGACGTGCTCGTCTCAATGGCGCTCATCGCCTCTGTTATCATCGGCGAGGACTTTGCCGCAGGCGAGGTGGCTTTCATTATGCAGCTTGGAGCGCTGCTGGAGGACCTCACCGTCGCAAAGGCGCGTGCTGGCATAGAGAAGCTCGTGCAGCTCACGCCGCAGACCGCACGGCGCATAAACGGCTCGGGAGAAGAGACTATCCCCGCCGAGAGCGTGCAGGTAGGAGACCTCCTGCGCGTCCTGCCGGGCGAGACGATACCTGTGGACGGCGTCATCGTCTCCGGCGTCACCTCCGTGAACCAGGCCGTCATGACCGGCGAGAGCCTGCCCGTGGACAAGGCCCCCGGCGACGAGGTTTCAAGCGGCACGGTGAACCAGTTCGGCTCCTTCGACATGCGCGCGTCAAAAGTCGGTGAGGACAGCTCCATCCAGCGCATGATACGTCTTGTCCAGTCTGCGGATGCCGGAAAGGCCAAGATAGTCGGCCTTGCGGACCGCTGGGCCACCTGGGTCGTGGTCACGGCCCTGCTGGCGGCGGGCATCACCTGGGCCGTCACGGGCGAGATAATCCGCGCCGTCACCATACTTGTCGTGTTCTGCCCCTGCGCCCTTGTGCTGGCGACGCCTACGGCCATCATGGCCGCCATCGGCAACGCGACGAAACACGGCTTTCTCGTGCGTGAGGGCGACGCGCTGGAGCGGTTGGCCAAGGTAAGGCGCGTCTGCTTCGACAAAACAGGCACACTGACGACAGGCCGCCCCGAGGTCTCCGCCGTCCGCAGCTTTCACGCAGCGCTGGATGAGTCGGAGCTCTACCGCCTGGCGGCGGGCGTGGAGGCGCGCAGCGAGCATCCCCTGGGCAAGGCCGTCGTCTCCTGCTGGCGCGAGGGCGCGGGCGCGCAGGCGCCCGAGGCGGAGGACTTCGCCATGCTCCCCGGCCGGGGCGTCGGCGCAGTCGTGGAGGGCCGCCGGGTGCTGGCGGGCAACCCGGAGCTGCTGGCCGCCGAGGGCGCTTCCCCGGCGCGGGAGCTGCTCTCCGCCGCCGAGGAATACCGCGCGCGGGGCTGCTCGGTCATCTACATAGCCGTCTCCGGCGCGGCGGCAGGCTTCATCGCCCTCTCGGACACCCTGCGCCCCGACGTGGCCGACGTAATAACCGCCGTGCGCGAGGCGGGCGCGGAGCCGGTGCTGCTCACCGGCGACCACCGCAACGCCGCCGAGACAATTGCCGCCGAGGTGGGCATCAGCGAATGCAAATACGAGTGCCTGCCCGAGGACAAGCTCAAGTGGATAGACGAGTCCCAGGCAGCGGGCCTGCCCGTCTGCATGATAGGCGACGGCATCAACGACGCTCCCGCCCTCAAGCGCGCTTGCACCGGCATCGCAATGGGCGGCGTGGGCAGCGATATCGCCATCGACGCCGCGGATATCGCCCTTGTGAACGATGAGATACGCGAACTGCCGCACCTGCTTCGCCTCTCACAGCGGATGATGGAGACGATAAAGCTGAACCTGACCTTCTCCATGGCCCTGAACTTCGCCGCCATCGCGCTGGCGATAACGGGCGTCTTGAACCCAGTCGTCGGCGCGCTTGTACACAACGCGGGCTCGGTGCTCGTCATCATAAACTCCGCCTTCCTGCTGGGCTGGCGAAGCCTGAAATAATGTAATGCCCCGGAGCTGTGCTCCGGGGCATTTTGTTGGTATCATACAGCTTTCACGTCCATTTTTTGTCGGCCAAATGATGCAAACAGGATACAAATCCATGTTATTATGATTTTGAGGTGGTGGTCATGAGGAAAACAGCGCTCCTGCTCGCCCTTCTCCTGCTGCTGAGCTCCTGCGGCGCGCCCGTACAAGAGCCGCCGGAGCCGAGCGCGGCAAAGCCCTCCGCCGTCCCCTGGGAGGGCCCCGGCGGTCAGTACATATAGCGCCCTGCCTCGCCTAATGAGATCGGGCAAAAGACCGAGCTCACGCTGGCAATCTTTGCAGATACGCCGTATATCGACGCGCGCGTCGCGGCGTTCAACTCGCGCAGTGAAGAATACGAAATCAGAATCGTCAACTACGCCGCCGAAGCAGGCAGCCTCGCAAACGCGCGCCTGCGGCTGAATACCGAACTTGGCTCAGGCGGCGGCCCGGACATGGTGTGCTTCCCCTGGCAGGATATCGACGAGCTGGGCGCCCTGAACCTAATTGCCCGGGACATGCTCGTGGACATGACGCCCTGGCTCGACTCGGACATAGGCCGCGCGAACCTGATGGTCTGGGACGCGCTGTCTGAGTACGGCGGCGTGTACGTCATCAGCGACGCCTTCTCCTGCGAGTGCATGTACGGTCTGAAGGAGGTCTTCGGCGAACGCCGCGGCATGACGATACAGGAATACCTGGACCTTGAGGCGTCCCTGGAACCCTGGCAGGACATGTGCTATCACATGGATCCCGCCTATTTCATTGAAGTCGTCAGCCGCCGCTACATGCGCGGGGCAATTGACTGGGAGACCGGGGCCTGCGACTTCGATAACCCCGAATTCATCGCCCTGCTCAAGGCCACCGCACGCGTCAAGGAGGACAGGGCCGACAGCGGCATTGATGTTGACAACGGCATGAACTTCGACAGCTACTATGCCGGCAAGGAAATAAGCTATTTCGGCTACCCCTCCCCAGACGGCGAGGGTCATTCAGGAACGGATGAGCATTTACGTCTCTGAGCAATCGTAGGGGGTTGGAGGAACTCGCCGTTTTGTTGCTGCGTTTCTTTACGTTGGTGCTGCATGTTCCACCCCATTTCTTTGGTCTTGCCCAAAGAAA